>Ga0154535_101_pt1 | contig 267335 bp, 246 predicted proteins | sample RifGroF1_FD_105678 | JGI IMG/M metagenome (GOLD analysis project Ga0154535, IMG submission 105678) | Burkholderiales bacterium GWF1_66_17 | reverse complement strand
CCCGCCACTCAAGCCTTCACTTCGACCACCTGTTCGAAGCCGCCAAAGATCATGCGTTTGCCGTCGAAGGGCATGGGCGGGTTGCCGGGTATGGACGGGTCCATGCGCGGGTCATCCATCATTTTCTTCATGCCGGCGTCGCGCGTGGCCTTGTCCGGCCATTCGACCCACGAAAAGGCCACGGTCTCCTCGGCCGTGGCCTGGACCGCGCGGCGGAAGTCGGTGACCTTGCCGTCGGGAACGTCATCGCCCCATCCCTCGATCACCCGGATGGCGCCCAGCTCGATGAACAACGAGTCGAAATGGCGCGCGTGCTCGATGAACTTCTGCTTGTTGGCGGTGGGCACCGCGATCACGAAACCATCGATGTATGACATGTCTCACTCCTGTTGGGTTCATCGGTCAGCGCACCCGCCTGTGGGCGCCCCGTACCCCTATGACGAACAACGGGGTGCCAAATCGACATGGCCTGCCCGGCGGGAGGCCACTCGCCTTTTGGCGGCGCTGCTGGAGCAGTGCCGCTGCAGCATGTCTGCCACGTCAGCCGCCGCTGCGCCCTCAGCTTAGACCCCTTGGCCCCGCAGGTCGCACCGGAATAACTGGAGCACAGCCTTTCGACAATGCCCGCTCCCTGCCAACAACAGCCTGTCGCGATGGTTGGCCGTTTGCCTGCAGAAGGCTGAGGCTGTGTGGAAACTCGACGTTCGCGTGGTCGTGCGCAAGGTGGACCTTTCAGATCGGCCCTGGATCGACGATCGGCATCGCGGGAGGGGTTCTATGACCCCGGAAATTGCGCGTCGGCAGAGCTTTCACACAGCCTCGGCTGATCTGAGTCACTCGGGGACGGTGGTGTCGAACGGTAGCGAGGGTTGTCAGCGGTCATTCAGTGATCGACCATGTAAGCGACGGCTTCATCGTCAAGACCGGGTACTCGCCAGTGGATGGCATCAAGCCCTGGGTGAAGGACCGTTTCGGACGGGTGAAGTAGCTCTCCCGACGCCTATGCCCAAGCCAATCAAGTCCACCTCATTGATGAAGACGTCCACGATCCGAACGGTGTTGTCTTCTGCAATGAAGTCATCCAGGCACTCCGGCAGCAACGTGACCTGCTGTCTGTCCTGACCTTCGATGTATCTCGACATATTGACCCCTGTGTTCAATATGTCTGTGAACTCTACCGAGTTCGGCCTCTGGCCGTGAGAGGGCTTTCACACAGCCTCGCTGCCATGCGGCTCCTCGATTATGTGCGCCCCCTTGCTAGAGATCCCCAGCATGTCTGTCGAACACCTCGATGAGGCAGTGCGCCGTGTTGCGGACGTGCGGTGCTCGGCAAACGGCTGCATGCACGATCGTCGATGGCGCGCCAGAGCCAAGCTTGTGCAACACCATCGCTGGCTTGGTGTCACACCTTAACGTGGCTTTTGCCCAGCGCGTTGTAAATCACCCCACCGAGCACCGCACCGATAACCCAGTTGTAGCCTGACAGGAACTCGAACCAGGGCACCCAGACCGTTGCCACCGAGAAGATGGCGGCGATGCCGAACGCCTTCACGGCGGCGCGGTTCCAGCCGTCGGTGTAGTGGTAGCGACCCCCTTGCATGTTGTACAGATCGGCCACGACGAGCTGCTGTTTCCTATGCACGTAGTAGTCCACGATCAGGATGCCGAAAAGCGGCGCGAGAGTCGCGCCCAGCGTATTCACGAAACCGCCGATGCCAAAGGTGCTGATGAAGCTGGTCCAGAAGCCTCCGATGACCAACGCAAATATCGAGGTGATGATCCCCGCCTTGCGGAAGCTGATCTTTTCAGGTGAGAGATTGGCAATACCGTTCACAGCAGGAATGAAGTTGGCCACCAGATTGATGCCCACGGTGGCAGCAAAGAAGGTGATGGCGGCGATCACGCTCATGGTGACGCTATCGGCACGCTCGATGATCTTGGTGGGGTCGATGATTCTTTCCCCGTACACCACCGCCGCGCCGGCCGTGGTCAGCAATGCCAGTGCCGAAAACAGGATCATGTTCAACGGCAAGCCTGTGAAGTTGCCCAACTTCATAGCCTTCTTGTCCTTGGCGTAGCGGGAGAAGTCGCTGAAGTTGATCATCACCGCCGCGAAGTAAGCGACCATGGTGCCAACAATGCCCATGAAGCCCTTGAACTCGGAAGCCCAGGTTCCGTCCGGGTTGGCGAAGATGGACGTGGCTGCCGACATCAACTGCCCATTGGAGCGCTGCCACAGTACGACGACCAGCGCAATCATCACCAGGTACACAAACGGGCCGGCGATGTTCAGGAAGGTCTCGACCCAACGCATGCCACGCCAGAAGATGACGATGTGCAAGGCCCAGACGATCAGGAAGGACATCCAGTCGATTCCGGTGAGCCCCAGGTAGGTGGCGCCTCCGCTGGCACCGGTGACCGCGCGGATCAACAGCGCGAGCGCGGTGGATGCGAAGTACACCTGAACGCCGTACCAGAAGATGGCCACCGTGGAGCGGAGCATGGCCGGCAGTTTGGCGCCTTCGGTGCCTAGGCTGGCACGTGCCAGCACCGGGTAGGGGATGCCGTATTTCTCGCCAGGCGCCCCCGAGAGATTGACCATCCACATCACGAACAGGCCGGCCGCGATCAAGCCCGCAAACGCCGTCCACCCACCCACGCCGTAGCTGATGAACAGCGAAGCCACCAGCGTGTACCCAAACAGGGACTGCACGTCGTTGGCCCAGATGTTGAAGATGGCGAAGGAGCCCCAGGTTTTTTCATGCGGGCCTGCGGGGTTGAGCGCATTGCTCTCGGGATCGAGGGTGTTGCCTTGTTCCATGGGCGCGTTTGACTTCATGGTTACCTCTGATGGTTGTTTAGACGACCGGTTGGCTCGGATGGCGGGCAATGTCCAGCCAAACTGTGGCACCGTGCTGGCGTTGACTCTCGTTCTGAAAGCGACGCTTCTCCTTCTTGGCGGCGTTCAACGTCAACAAAGACAATGGCGCCCACCGTTTTGTATACACAACTGTACACATTACTCAAAACACTGCGTCACAGGGTTAACCCGATTCGGCAGCCATCGCGCAGTCCGTCATCAGACTTGATCGGGCGAATTGCTGCTTTGGATCGGTGCGCCCGTTTCGACGCGGCTTGGGCGGCTTGCACAAGCTCCTTTTCCGGGATGGCTGGCAATGTTTGAACAGCCTCGACGAACACTCATCCAGTGCGCGAAATCGCTGGCGCCGCGAGAGCGAGATGTGGCCGAGACCGTGAGTCGGGGGCGCGCCTATCAACGGCCGGTGTCGCTGCACTGCCGCCGTCCAGGTCAAGAGTTTGAACGTCAACAACGGGTCGGGATGGAACTTTCAAAGACGTTGGGGGTGTCATTCACAAGCCGCTGTTCGTTGCGGGCGCCGGATGCACAAGCCCCGAAGCGCCAGCAATGATGGGGCGCGGATCAAAGCCTGCAACACAGCGCCAGCGAAACCGCCAAACACTCAAGTCGCACCAAACCCCCCCGCTTCGCCCGACTCGGAAGCCACTGCGAGCCGCTCGCAGCGCAGCGCATCAATCGGGTGGCCGGCGCCACGGAAGCGCACAGCCGCCTCCGCAAAGCGCGAGGTCGCTACGTGCGCGCCCTCGCCGCGAGCCACAGCCATGTGACCGAGCACTTCGTCGTGCGCTGCATGCCAGGCCGGCAAGCGCATCACCACGTCCGCCAGATAGGCGCTCTGTCCGGTGTACTCCTCGGCCAGATCGAGCCGTCCTGCTCGCGCCGCGGCGATCGCCGCTGGCACGGCGAATGTGATTCGGCAACCCGGGCAGGTCTCCAGCGGGCCGCGCACGGCCTCGCGGGCATCCTCCAGCGCGTGCAGTGCGGCGCTCGGGTTGCGGGCCAGGCGGATGCGCGTCCCGTAGATCCGGTCCAGCAGGTGAAACCCGATGTCGGTCTGCCGCGCCAGGTCCAGCGCCTCGTCGATCAGGGCACGGGCGTCGTCGAGCTGCCCGCGGTACATCGCGACCTCGGCCAGCCGCTGCATCGAAAACGCCTCGCCGGTCGCGCCGCCGATGGCATGGTGCAGGCGCACACCCAGCGTCAGATGCTCTTCGGCCGCGGACAGATCGCCGGCCAGCAGCTCGGCCTCGCCGCGCAACGTGACGCCAAAAGCGTGCCCACGCGCAGCGCCGATCCGGACGGCTTCGGCCGCCAGCCCTTGTGCAAAGGCGATGACCTCGGGGTAGGGCCGTGCCCCGTAGAGGAAGCGCTGCAGGATGCAGAGCTGCCCGTCGAACACCCGCACCGCCAGGTGCGGTAACTGCCGGGTGTCCTGCAGGTCGGCCCAGACGCTCTGGTGCAGTTCCCCGCGGGCGTGCGCCGCCGCCGCCTGGGCCCACGAAGCGGTCACGATGGCCGAAACATCGCCGGCCTGCAAGGCGAGCCGCCTGGCCTCGGCCGCCTTGCGCGTGCCCATGGCCGGGTCCGCCGCGCCGAGGGCTGCGGCACCGCAGTAGGTCAGGGCCTCGCACAACCGTCCGTCCACACTGTTCGGCCTGACGCCCACCAGCTCTTCGAGCGCGCCCTTCGGGTTGCCCTGCTTGATCATCGCCAGGGCACCCTTGGCCCGCAGGTTGTGCGACATCGGTTCGTCGGCGGCCAAGGCGGCCGTCCGGTACGCGGCCACCGCTGCCGGGTCCCCCATGGCATCCAGTGCCTCCGCACGCAAGCGCAGCGCCTCGGCATGGCCGGCCTCGAAGGCCAGCACAGGCTCCAGATGACGCAGGGCGTCACTGAAGGCGGCCAGGCGCACCGCATCGCGCGCCGCGGCAAGCAGGCAGGGCACGGCATCGCGCGGGTTTCCGCCGTCGAGCCAGTGGCGCGCCACGAGGGCCGGCGCGGCGTCGAGTTCGCTCAGGCGCTGCGCGGCCTGGCGGTGCATCTTCAATCGCTGGTGCGGCGGGATCTGCTCGATCAGGACCTGGCGCACCAGGTCGTGCCGAAACCGGTAGCCCGTTCCCGCCAGCACCAGCACACCTGCGGTTAGCGCCAGGTCCAGCGCCGCAAACGCATGTGCCTCGGCGTCCGGTGTCAGGGCTGCGGCCGTGGTGGCGTCGAAGGCGTCGCCGGCCAGGGCCATCCACTTCAGCGACGCCAGCACCGCATCGGGCACATCGCACAAGCGGGCGAGGATGGCTTCGGCGACGTTGCGGGGCAGTCGAGCGCCTGAGGGTTGTGCGCAGCGCGCCAGCTCGATCGCCGCAAACGGGTTGCCCTCGGCCACGCCAACGATGTGCGACACGTTCTGTTCGGACAACGGACACGGTGCCGCCTGGGCCACCAGCCGACGCGTCTCGTCGTCGTCCAGCGGCTCAAGATCCAGCGCCTGCATGACGCCGCTGCCGACCAGGCGCGACACCCCCCGGGCGAGCGCCGACCCCAGCGTGGGAGCGCGCGTTGCCAGCACCACGCACACCGGTGGACCGGCGGAGGCCAGGTGCATCAACACGTCGGCGTCGGCATCGTCGATCAGGTGCGCGTCGTCCACCAGCACCATGACGTCGCCGCCGCCCGAGGCGGCCAGCAGCAGACGCCTGAGCGCGCCGATCACCTGGTGCCGCCCCAGCGGACCGGCCAGGGCGGCGGCCGGCGCCGCGAGCGGGCTGAGCTGGGCCAGCACCGAGCGCGCCGGCGCGCCGATGTGGTCCAGCAAGGCGCGGTCCGACGCGACCAGCCGTTCGGTCAAGGCGGCGATCACCGCGTAGGCGCGTCCGGGCTGTGCGGCGTCCACGGGAGCGACCGTCCAGCCGCGCTCCCGGGCCAGCGCAGCGAGTTCACGGCAGAAAGCGGTCTTGCCAATACCCGCGGGGCCGCGCAGCACGATGCCGCCGGGCCGTTCGGTGGCGCCCATGCCCAGCCAGGCCACCGCCTGGGCACGGAGCAACGCCCGCCCGATGGTGGCCGGACCGGCTGGCTGCAGGCCGGCGACGCACTGCCCGTACAAGGCCTCGGTGTCGTGATCGGGTGCAACGCCAAGCTCCCGTTCGAGCGCCTCGCGCAGACGCGCATACCAGCGCACGGCGGCCGCCCGGTTGCCGGTCGCTAGCTCGCGCGCCATCAGCTCGCGATGGGCGGGCTCATCGGTGGGCTCCACCCGGGCCAGGCGTTCCCACTGGTCGCTGGCCCGAAGCAGCGCCATGAAACGTGCGTGCAGCCGTTCGCGTGCCGGTTCGGCCCAGGCTTCGTAGGTCGAGCCCGGCAGCAGGTCACCCGCGTAGGCGTCGGCGGCCTGCGCGCAAGCCTCAGGCTCGCCGCTGGCGAGCGCCGCCTGCGCGAGTTGCTCGAAGCGGTCGACATCGACCGTCACGCGGCCGTGGGCCCACAGCACCACCTCGCCGCCTTGCAACACCACGCCGTCGTGCCGGCCGAGCGCCTGGCGGGCGTGGTGCGCGGCCTTGCGCAGGTTGGCGGCTCCGGCGTCGGGATCGAGTTGCGGCCACAGCGTGTCGACGACGCGGTCGCGTGTCATGCGCCGCTGCGGTGCCAGGCTCAGCAGCTGCACCAGTTGGGCTGAGCGCAGACTGGGCCAGTGCTCAGCGGCCACCTCGGTGCCGTCGATCGATACCGTGAAGCCACCCAACAGGCGCACCTCGAGATGACTGGCCGGCTCGGATTCTGTGATGGCGTGGGAAGGTCCCATGGTGGATCAAGTGTGCGGCGCCCGGCCGGCCAGCGCAATGCCCTCAGGGGCCGGGAACGTTTCAGGAACACCGGATGGCGAAGCTGTGGTCCGCGGGTTGCCCTAGACCCGCGACGTTCAACAGGAGCACACCATGGCCACGCAACAGATTTCCTTCCTGATTCCCCCCTACGGCACAGCGACGCTGACGTTGCCCGAGCTGTTGACGCCCGACGCGTTCGCCCGCCTCGACTCGGCCATCGATCAGGCGCTCACTGAGCCGCGCCTGGCGCTCGGTGACGCCGCCCCGGACCCGGGATCCATCGAGTACGACTCGTGGTTGATCCGGCAGCAATAAAGCCAGGAGAGCACCATGACGCCATCGCTCTACCAAAGACTCGGCGAGTCCGAGGGGATCACCGCCATCGTCGACGACGCGGTGGATCGCCACGCCGTCAACCCACTGCTGGCCCCCCGCTTCAGCGGCAAGGACCTGGCCCACGCGAAACGCATGGGCGCGCAATTCTTCTGCATGGGCGCGGGCGGGCCTCAACGCTACGAAGGCCGCGACCTGCGCACCGCGCATGCCGGGATGAACATCAACGAGCAGGAGTTGATCGCCACCATCGACGACTTCGTGGCCGCCATGCAAGGGCAGGGGGTCGGCACCACCGAAATCAATGAGGTGGTGGCGATCCTCTACTCATTGAAGGGCGACGTGCTGCGGGTCTGAGCGGCAAACGACCGGGCGCCCGTGGCGCCCGGTGGCTCCACCAGTCTGGAGACGGTGTCGAGTCGCCCTTGCGCCGCACGCCTGAAGGTCCGCAGTCCATTCTGCACAACCGTTCTGCGTGACCGGTTCGGGCCTGAAGTCGGATGCCCGCAACGGATCGGTACCGCCGGTCCAGATGATGTGAAAACGGTCGGTGTACCTAGCGCCAGCCGGGCGCGGAAGTCCTATGACCGCAGTACCGCATGCAGCCGCCGTTCGGGCCAGCACCGGTCGCCGTGCCCAACAGCCGCTTCGTGGCTGTCAGCGTGAGCTCGCCTGGCAGCACCCACCGTCGGCAACCGCTGCACACCGGTTTTTGCCCGTTGAACGGTGACTGCCCGGATTGGGTCGACAACTGTCTCCCGCCACGCGCGATCAATCCATCTCATCCCAGCCATGCTGAACATGCGGACGCACCGCCCGCCCTACTTCGGCAAAAACAGCAGCCAGTACACCAACAACAGGTTGAACAGCGCACTGAAGCCCAGCAGCAGTTTCCACAGCATGGTGGGGTCGCGCTGCAGCAGCGCAGACGATGGCGGCACGGTGAGCGGGCGCGAGGCGCCGCGCTCCAGCGCCAGCAGGAATTCTTCGGCGGTTTCGAAGCGCAGCGACTTGTCGCGCGCCACGGCTTTGAGCACCACGTGGTCGAGCCAGATCGGCACTTCGGGGTTGTGGCGGCTGGGGGCGGTGGGGTCGCGGTAGTAGCGACCCAGCTGGTAGGGCAACACCTCGCCGTAGGGCAGCTTGCCGGTGAGCAGCTGGTAGAGCGTGACGCCGAGCGCGAACAGGTCGCTCTGGGCGTCGGGCAGTTCGGGTTCGCCTTCGGTGGCGCCGGCCTTGCCGTGGTGGCCCCACTGCTCGGGGTTGATGTAGCTGGGCGTGCCGGCGTGCAGCCTGCGCATGCTCTGTGGCTCGCGCCCGCTGAGAGCGACGCCGAGGTCGAGCACGCGCAGCACGCCGTCGTCGCCCTGGTGCAGGTTGGCGGGTTTGATGTCGCGGTGGATCACGCCCTGGCGGTGCAGCAGGCCGAGCACGCGCAGGGTCTGCATGGCAGCGCTCACGGCCTGCAGGGCGCCGAGTTTGTGTTGCTGGTCCAGCGTCTGCTGCAGGGTTTCGCCGCCGTGCCAGTCGTAGAGCAGGTAGTAGGCCGAACGCGACTGGCCGGTGGGCAGCTGTTCGTGCACCTGGACCAGGTTGCCGGCGGCGCGGGACGACACCATGCGCCGGGCGAGCCAGGCTTCGTGCGCGAGCATGGCGCGTTCGTCCTGGTCGTGCGCGCGGGCGGGGTGGAGGGTCTTGAGGGCGTAGAGGCTCTGGGTGGCGGGGTCGCGCAGCTGGTAGAGGAGGTTGATGCCGTTGTCGGCCACGAGCGCGGTGACGGTGAAGCCGTCGATGGCTTCGCCCACGCGCAGGCGCGGCGGAATGGGAAGGCTCTGGGCGGCGCGGTTGGCGTCGTGCAGGTTGGCGTCGAGCAGGCCCAGCACGCGCACCACGACGGCGGTGAGGTTGTCGTCGCTGCCGGCGGCGTGGGCGGTGTCCACGAGCCAGCGGGCGGCTTCCTGCGCGGTGGGCAGGGCGGCGCATTCGCGCCAGCGGCGCTCGGGCAGGCGGCCGTGCACGCCGTCGGTGAGCAGCACGAAGCTGTCGCCCACCTGCAGCTCGCCCTGCAGGTAGTCCACGACGAGGTGGTCTTCGGCGCCCACGGAGCGCAACAGCTGGTGTTTGAAGTCGGGGTGGTTGACGACGTGGTCGTGCGTGAGCTGCAGGGTCTGCCCGTCGCGCAGCAGGTAACAGCGCGAATCGCCCACATGGGCCAGGGTGTACGACTGGCCGCGCAGCACCAGCGCGGTGAGCGTGGTCAGGCCCATGGCGGGGTGGCGGCGGCGGTTGATGCCGGCGAGCCAGGCGTTCTGGGCGCCGATGATGCGGTCGAGCGCGACGGTGGTGTCCCAGGTTTCGGGGGTGCCGTAGTAGTCGCGCACGAGGCTGGTGACGGTGGTCTGCGCGGCTTCGCGTCCCATGCCGCCCGCGCTCACGCCGTCGGCGATGGCGACCATGGAGCCCATGTCTTCCTGCCCCTCGGCGGGCAGCATGGCGGCGCAGAAGTCTTCGTTGACGGCTTTGCGGCCCGTGAGGGAAACAAAGCCGATGTCGAGTTCAAAGGCCATGCGTCAGCCCATCAACATCTGCATGCTGCGCTCGTACTGTGCGGACAGGGTTTCGAAGTTGTCGAGCAGGCTTTCGCTGGCCGCGGCCAGGCCTTCGAGGCGCAGCAGGCGGTCGCGCCCGGCCGGGCGGTGCACGTGGTCGGCGCCCGCGAGCAGCGCTTGCCAGCCCTCGGCGGCGTCCTCCAGCGTGCGGCGGATGTCGGGCGTGGACAGCGGCAGTCCCTGGAGGTAGGCCAGACCCTGCTCAAAACCTTGGCGCACGGCCTCCATCTCGGCCCGGCGCTGTTGCAGCGGCTCGCCGGTTTCCAGCGCGCCGAGCAGCGCGAGCTTGGCAAAGCGCTGCGACAGCATGCGCTGGCGCCCGGCCATGTTGAGCATGCGCAGCGGGCTTACGGAACCGGCGCTTTCCAGACTGGCGGTCAGGCGTTCGGCGTCCTGCAGCAGCTGCTCGGCGAGCGCGTTGATGGGGCCCACCTGGTCTTGCGCGGGTTCGGCCTTGAGCGCTTTCTTCAGGACTTTCCAGGTGGCCACGACGCGGTCCAGCAGATCGCCGAAGGTGGGCTGCGAGAGGTTCTTGCCGAGCAGCGCGAGGTTGGCGTCGATGCGCTGCACCGAGTCGGCCTGCAAGGTCTGGTGGCGCGTGGCCTGCACGCCCGCGAGGCGCAGCAGCCAGTGTTTGACGAGGCGCTGCGACAGCATGCGCAGCTGTCCGGCGCGGTTCACGCCCTCGGCAAAGTGCGCCGACTGGATGATGTGCTGCGCCACCTGGCCGAGGCGCTGGTTGCTGTGCATCGAAGCGGTGCGCAGGATCTCGAAGGCGGCGTCGTCGCTGACCTGGCGCGCGCTCATCAGGATGCCTTTGGCGCGCTCCACGGCCTTGCGCTCTTCGAAGCGCGAGGTCACGTCTTTCAGCTCATCCAGCAGGGCCTGCTCGCGCTTGAAGCGGGCCTGCGCCAATTGAATCAACGGGCGCAGGCGCTGCGCGCTGTAGCCGTTGACCACCCAGGCGTGGATGCCCGAGGCCACCGCGCGCTCGATGCGGGCGGCGTCGCCGTCGTGCGTGAACACGATCACCGGGCACGGCGCCACGCTGGCCAGCGTTTGGGTGGTCTCAAACAGCGCGTCGCCGGACTGCGGCACCTCGCCAATCACCAAGTCTGGTGCATGGCGCACCACGCCCTGCACCAATTTGCTGCCCGCATCCAGCACGGCGAGCACCTGGACCCCGCAGGCTTCCAGGTCGTTCACCAGCGGTTGAGGACTCGCGGAACCTTCGAGAAAAACCAGCGCAGAAGTCATATGAATCAAGGACTTGGATAAACCGGAGCGTTGCCCGGACACGGCACACATCATCGCCGCTGGCGCACCGACGTGCCACCCGCGGCGAGCGCCGGATCATATGGCACAGCTTTTGCATTGTCTGTGGCGAGCGTGACGAAGCGCTCGACCCCGACCGCAGCGTCGTGGGCTCTGCATACAACGACGTGTGCAGCGTGATACCGGTTTTGCAACTAGGCAAGCCCGGCTTTGGCCAACGGCCACTGAATCTGCATTTTCCCCAGACCTTTCCTGGTGCCGCATGGCGCCCGTGCGCCTCTGCGCCGGCCATGACCCGCACCCCCCTTTTGCGAATCACAACTGGAGTAGCCGCGATGAAAAAATCTAAACTGGTGATGGTGGGCAACGGCATGGCCGGTGTGCGCACGCTCGAAGAGTTGCTGAAAATCGCGCCCGAGTTCTACGACATCACCGTCTTCGGCGCGGAGCCGCACCCGAACTACAACCGCATCCTGCTGTCGCCGGTGCTCGCTGGCGAGCAGACGCTGGAAGAGATCGTGCTGAACGACTGGTCCTGGTACACCGACCACGGCATCACCCTGCACGCCGGCTACAAGGTGACCGAGGTGGACCGCATCAAACGCATCGTGCACGCGGTCGGCCCCAACGGCGAGAAGGTCTCGGCCGAATACGACCGCCTGATCATGGCGACCGGCTCCAACCCCTTCATCTTGCCCATCCCCGGCAAGGACCTGGAGGGCGTGCTCGCCTACCGCGACATCGCCGACACCCAGGCCATGATCGACGCCGCCACCACCTACAAGCACGCGGTCGTCATCGGCGGCGGCCTGCTGGGCCTGGAAGCGGCCAACGGCCTGATGAAGCGCGGCATGAGCGTGAGCGTGGTGCACGTCGCGCCCTGGCTGATGGAGCGCCAGCTCGACGACGTGGCCGGCAAGATGCTGCAGGCCTCGCTGGAAGAGCGCGGCATGAAGTTCCTGATCGGCGCGCAGACGCAGGAACTGGTGGGCGACAAGGACGATGGCAAGGGCGGCCGCGTGAAAGCGATCCGCTTCAAGGACGGCACCGAGTTGCCGGCCGACCTGCTGGTGATGGCCGTGGGCATCCGCCCCAACACGGCGCTGGCCGAGAGCATGCGCCTGCATGTGAACAAGGGCATCGTAGTGAGCGACACCATGCAGACCATCACCGACGCGCGCATCTACGCGGTGGGCGAATGCGCGGCGCACCGCGGCATCGCCTACGGCCTGGTGGCGCCGCTGTTCGAGCAGGGCAAGGTGCTGGCCACGCACCTGGCCGAGTTCGGCATCGGCCGCTACACCGGCTCGCTCACCTCGACCAAGCTCAAGGTCACGGGCATCGACCTCTTCAGTGCCGGCAATTTCACCGGCGGCGACGACACCGAAGAGATCGTGATGAGCGACCCCTCGGGCGGCGTCTACAAGAAGCTCGTGATCCAGGGCGACAAGCTGATCGGCGCCTGCCTCTACGGCGACACGGTGGACGGCAGCTGGTACTTCAAGCTGCTGCGCGACGGCCGCAGCGTGGCCGACATCCGCGACAAGCTGATGTTTGGCGAGAGCAACATCGGCGACGTGGGCCACCAGGGCCAGAACAAGGCCGCCGCCATGAAGGACAGCGACGAGGTCTGCGGCTGCAACGGCGTGACCAAGGGCACCATCTGCAAGGCGATCCGCGACAAGGGCCTGTTCACCCTGGACGAAGTCAAGAAGCACACCAAGGCCAGTGCGTCGTGCGGCTCGTGCACCGGCCTGGTCGAGCAGATTCTCATGTTCACCGCCGGCGGCGATTATTCGGCCACGCCCAAGCTCAAGGCCATGTGCGGCTGCACCGACCACGGCCACGAGGCCGTGCGCGAAGCGATCCGCACACCGCTGGCCGACGGCAGCAAGCTGCTGACCACTGCTGCGGTGTTCTCGCACCTGGGCTGGAAGACGCCCAACGGTTGCGCCAGCTGCCGACCGGCCATCAACTACTACCTGATCAGCACCTGGCCCAAGGCCGCGAAGGACGATCCGCAGAGCCGCTACATCAACGAGCGCTCGCACGCCAACATCCAGAAAGACGGCACCTACTCGGTCATCCCGCGCATGTGGGGCGGCGAGACCACGGCCGACGAACTGCGCCGCATCGCCGACGCGGTGGACAAGTACAAGATCCCCACCGTCAAAGTCACTGGCGGCCAGCGCATCGACCTGCTGGGCGTGAAGAAGGAAGACCTGGTCAACGTCTGGAAAGACATCGGCATGCCCTCGGGCCACGCCTACGCCAAGGCCCTGCGCACGGTGAAGACCTGCGTGGGCAGCGAGTGGTGCCGCATGGGCACGCAGGACAGCACGCAGATGGGCAAGGACCTGGAGAAAGCCATGTGGCGCATGTACGCGCCGCACAAGGTGAAGTTCGCCGTGTCGGGCTGCCCGCGCAACTGCGCCGAGGCCGGCATCAAGGACGTGGGCATCATCGGCGTGGACTCGGGCTGGGAGATGTACGTGGCCGGCAACGGCGGCATCAAGACCGAGGTGGCGCACTTCTTCGTGAAGCTAAAGACCGCCGAAGAAGTGATGGAGTACACCGGCGCCTTCATGGAGCTGTACCGCACCGAGGGCTGGTACCTCGAACGCACGGTGCACTACATCAACCGCGTGGGGCTGGACTACGTGAAGAAGCGCATCCTCGACGACGCGGCCGGCCGCAAGGCGCTGTGGGAGCGCCTGCAGTTCGCGCTCGACGGTGAACCCGATCCCTGGTTCGACTTCAAGGAAGCGGCCGTGGACACGCGCCAGTTCATCCCCATCAAAGCCATCATCAACACCATTTCCGAAGGGAGCGCAGTATGAGCACCAGCGCCTGGACCCCCATCTGCCGCGTTGAAGACATCCCTGTGCTCGGTTCGCGCCGCGTGGCGCGCGACCAGGGCCTCGATGTCGCCGTGTTCCGCAACGAAAAAGACGAGGTGTTCGCCCTGCTCGACCGCTGCCCGCACAAGGGCGGCCCACTCTCGCAAGGCATCGTGTTCGGCACCAGCGTGGCCTGCCCGCTGCACAACTGGACCATCGGCCTGTGCACCGGCCAGGCCGCCGCGCCCGACGAAGGCTGCACACCGAAATTCACCGTGAAGGTCGAAGACGGCCAGGTGTTTCTCGACGTCAACGAGCTGGCCACCCAGGCCACCGATCAAACCCGCCCGATCGCCGGCCCGGCACGACGCACCACCTGCGCATGACCATGAGCACGTCCATCACCCGATCTACCTGCCCCTACTGTGGTGTGGGCTGTGGCGTGCTCATCGAAACCGAGGGGCAGCAGATCACCGGCGTGCGCGGTGACCCGGACCACCCGGCGAACTTCGGCAAGCTCTGCACCAAGGGCACCACGCTGCACCTCACGGCCACGCCCGAGCTGACGCGCCAGACCCGCCTGCTGCAGCCGCAGCAGCGCCTGACGCGCCAGGCCGCCCCCACGCCCATCGGCTGGGACGCGGCGCTGGACATCGCATCAGACCGTTTCGCAAAGACGATCACGCAACACGGCCCCGACGCCGTGGGCTTCTACATCAGCGGCCAACTGCTGACCGAGGACTACTACGTCTTCAACAAGCTGGCCAAGGGCCTGATCGGCACCAACAACGTCGACACCAACTCGCGCCTGTGCATGAGCAGCGCGGTGGCGGGCTACAAGGCCACCCTGGGCGCCGACGCGCCGCCCGCCTGCTACGACGACGTGAACCACGCCGCCTGTCTGTTCATCGTCGGCAGCAACGCGGCCTACGCCCACCCGGTGCTGTTCCGCCGCATCGAGGAAGCGAAGAAAAAGAACCCGGGCATGAAAGTGATCGTGGCCGACCCGCGCCGCACCGACACCGCCGAGCTGGCCGACCTGTTCCTGCCCCTCCAGCCCGGCAGCGACGTGATGCTGTTCCACGGCCTGCTGCACATCATGTTGTGGGAGGGCTGGATCAAGGCCGACTACATCGCGGCACACACCACCGGCTTCGACACGCTCAAGGCGCTGGTGCGCGAGTGCACGCCCGAGCGCGTGGCCGAGGTGTGCGGCCTGCGCAAAGAAGACATCTACACCGCAGCGCAGTGGTTTGCCACCTCGCACGCCACGCTCAGCCTCTACTGCCAGGGCCTGAACCAGAGCAGCAGCGGCACCGCGAAAAACGCCACCCTGATCAACCTGCACCTGGCCACCGGCCAGATCGGCAAGCCCGGCGCCGGCCCCTTCAGCCTGACCGGTCAGCCCAACGCGATGGGCGGGCGCGAAGTGGGTGGCCTGGCCAACCTGCTGAGCGCGCACCGCGACATGGCCAACCCCGCACACCGCGCCGAAGTGGCCGCGCTCTGGAGCGTGGCCGATGTGCCATCGAAGCCCGGCAAGACCGCGGTCGAGATGTTCCAGGCCGCGGCCGACGGCGAGATCAAGGCGCTGTGGATCGCCTGCACCAACCCGGCGCAGTCCATGCCCGACCAGGCCACCGTGCGCCGCGCGCTGGAGCGCGCCGAGTTCGTGGTGGTGCAGGAGGCTTTCGCGATCGCCGCCACCTGCGACTGGGCCGACCTGCTGCTGCCTGCCACCACCTGGGGTGAAAAAGACGGCACCGTCACCAACAGCGAGCGCCGCATCAGCCGCGTGCGCGCGGCCGTGCCCGCGCCCGGCGAGGCCCGGCACGACTGGCGCACCGTGGTCGACTTCGCTCAGCGGCTCGAAGCCAGGCTGCGCCCCGGCCTGCCCACGCTCTTCCCCTACCCCGACGCCGAATCCATCTGGCTCGAACACCGCGAGTCCACCCGCGGCCGCGACCTCGACATCACCGGCCTCTCCTGGCCGATGCTGGACGCGCAAGGTCCGCAACAATGGCCGCTGCGTGAAGGCGAAACACAAGGGAAGGTCCGCCTCTACGCCGACGGCATCTTCCCCACCGCCGACGGCAAAGCCCGTTTCGCCGCCCTGCCCTGGCAACCGCTGGCCGAGCCGCGTGATTCGCGCTACCCGTTCTCGCTCACCACCGGCCGCCTGCGCGACCAGTGGCACGGCATGACGCGCACCGGCACGCTCGGCCGCCTGTTCGGCCACGTGGCCGAGCCCGCGGTGCAACTGCACCCGCAGGACATGGAGCGCCGTGGCCTGAAAGACGGCGACCTGGTGCACGTCACCAGCAAGCGCGGCTCCATCGTCGTGCCGCTGGAGGCCAGCAAAGAAATCGGCCTGTCGCAGGCCTTCATCGCCATGCACTGGGGTGCGGAATACCTGAGCGGTCGCGGCAGCCACGGCGAGCCGCTGGCGGGCGTGAACGCGCTGACCACCTCGGCCTACTGCCCGACGTCGAAACAGCCCGAGCTCAAACACGCGGCGGTCAAGATCCTCAAGGCCGAGCTGCCCTGGAACCTGCTGGCCATGGCCTGGTTGCCGGCCGACCGCGCGCTGTCAGCGCAGGCCGAACTGCGCGCGCTCATGACCTCGTTCGAGTTCGCGTCGTGTGTGCCGTTCGGCCGCGAGCGCACCGGCGTGCTGTTCCGCGCCGCCGCGCACGAGGCGCCCGACGTGGCCACGGTCGAGCGCATCGAAAGCCTGCTCGGCCTGGGCGGCACCGACGCGCTGCGGTATGTGGACAAACGGCTGGGCCAGCGCCGCACCGCGCGCCTGCTGCGCGCCGAAGGCGCCACCCGGCTCGAAGGTTTTGTGCTCGCGGGCGACGTGCGCGCCGAAGCCTGGATCAAGCCCCTGCTGCAAGACGAGCTGCCGGCCGAGGCCTACGGCCGCCTGCTGCTGATGCCCGGCGCCAAGGCACCGGTGGCGGTGGTTGCCAAAGGCAAGCAGGTGTGCACCTGTTTCAATGTGAGCGAAGACGACATCGGCGCGCAGTTGCAGACCAGCCGCGGCAGCGACGACCAGCGCCTGGCCGCGCTGCAGAGCGGACTCAAGTGCGGCACCAACTGCGGCTCTTGCATCCCCGAGCTGCGGCGCCTGGTGCGCGCCCACCCGGCGACCGGGCATGTGCTGCAGGTGGCCTGAACCCCACGGACAGTCTGCATATAGCCCGAAGTCATCAGGCTTGCCGGACAATCGCCCACCATGAGCATCAGCCACTACATCAAGGACATCGGTCGCGGCAAAGACGGCGCGCGTTCGCTCCAGCGCGAGCCGGCCACCGACCTGCTGGGCCAGGTGCTCGACGGCACGGTGACCGACCTTGAAATCGGCGGTTTCTGCCTCGCCATGCGCATCAAGGGCGAGACGCCGCAGGAGATGGCAGGCTTCCTCGACGCCACGCACGTGCGCCTGCAGCGCGTGCCCGACAACGGCCTCACCACCGTGGTGCTGCCGAGCTACAACGGCGCCCGCAAGCTGCCGGTGCTCACGCCCCTGCTGGCCCTGCTGCTGGCGCGCCGCGGCGTGCCGGTGCTGGTGCACGGAACGGCCACCGAAGACCGCCGCGTGACCAGCGAGGCCGTGTTCGCGGCGCTGGGCATCACAGCGGCGCGCAGCGTGCCCCCGCTCGGTGCGGGCGAGCTGGCTTTTGTGCCCACCGAGGTGCTGTTGCCCGGCCTCAAGCGCCTGCTCGACGTGCGCCGAGCGGTCGGCCTGCGCAACCCGGCGCACAGCCTGGTCAAGCTCATGAACCCTTGCGAAGGCCGGGCGCTGATCGTGGGCAGTTACACGCACCCCGAATACGCCGTCTCCATGGCTGAAACCTTCGCCCTGACCGGTGCGCACGCGCTGCTGCTGCGCGGCACCGAAGGCGAGCCGGTGGCCGATGCGCGCCGCACGCCGCAGATGGAAGCCTTCCGCGACGGCCAGCGCCACCTGCTGCAGGCCGCGCAGGACGGCCCACTGGCCAGTCTGCCCGATCTGCCACGCGAAGTGGACGCGGCGAGCACCGCCGCCTACATCCGCTCGGTGCTCGACGGCGAACGCCCGGTGCCGGCGCCGATCGCGCTGCAGGTGGAACACATCTTGCGAGAAGTGCAGCGTCAGCCCACAACACCGACCGCAGAGACAACTGCCGTTCCAGAGGTCAGCCCACCATGAACATGCCCGCCACCGTCATAGCTTCCTCCACCCGGTTCGACCCCGGCACCGTCACGCTCGTCGGCGCCGGCCCGGGCGACCCGGAACTGCTCACCATCAAGGCCGCCAAGGCCATCGCCGCCGCCACCGTGCTGCTGGTGGACGACCTGGTCAGCGACGCGGTGCTGGAGCACGCATCACCCAAGGCGCGCATCGTGCACGTGGGCAAACGCGGCGGCTGCAAGAGCACGCCGCAGGCCTTCATCGAAAAGCTCATGATCATGGCCGCGCGCGAAGGCGAAGTCGTGGTGCGCTTGAAGGGCGGCGATCCCTTCATCTTCGGCCGCGGCGGCGAAGAGGTCGAACACCTGCGCGAAGCCGGCATCGAGGTGCAGGTGCTCAACGGCATCACCGCCGGCCTGGCCGGCCTGACCTCGCTCGGCGCGCCACTCACGCACCGCGATCACGCGCACGGCGTGGTCTTCATCACCGGCCATGCCAAGCCCGGCATCTCACACGAATCCCGCGGCACCGACTGGCAGCAGCTCGCCGCGACCGCGCGCGATGCCAAGCTCACGCTGGTGATCTACATGGGCGTGTCCAGCGCCGCGGCGATCCAGGCCGACCTGCTGACCGGCCTGCCCGCCAGCACGCCGCTGGCCATCATCCAGCACGCCAGCCTGCCGCAGCAGCGCCACGCGGTCTGCACGCTGGGCACGCTCACCGCCACGCTGGCCAGCGAAGGCTTGGGCAGCCCCTCGGTGATCGTGGTCGGTGACGTGGTGCGTGGCGTGGCGGCTGTGGCCCAAAACACCACGCACGAGGCCCGGCGCATCGCCTGACACTCAATCAGGCAATCGGTCGTCTTGCGCTGGTGGTTGCCCACTTGCGCGGCTCAGGAAGGCCAGAGCCGACCGCAGATCACCGCGCTGCGCGCGCTCGGTGAAATAGTCCGCCGTCTTCATCGCCGAGAGCTTTTCGGCCACGGCACTGACGATGAACTGGTTGAGGGTGGTTCCGTCTTCGCGCGCCACCTGTTCGGCCCCTTGCTTGAGCGACGCAGGCAGACGCAGGGCGTAATTGCTGGGCGTTCCCATGGTCAGACTCCTTGAAAAAACTGTGCCGGTCCGATGACCGGAATGCCAAACGCAGTGGCTTGCGGCAGGAAGTCGCGCTGGTTGAACGTGATCAGCGTCACCGGCTGCCCCAGTCCCAAGCCGTTGACCGCCAGCTCCAGCACCAGATCGTCCTTCGGGTCGCGCAACTGCGGTCGCCACAAGAACTGAATGGTCACCGGCACGATCACCCCGGCCAACACATCCAGCAGGTTCTGCACATCCCGAAGCTTCGCACCAGCCGCCGCAAGATGCTCCGGGCGCGAGAGCACGTCTTCGTACTCCAGGAACAGCGGAACACTGCACAGGACAGGCACGTGCCGCTGCAAAGTGCGCCGCAGCAGTTCTGCCGAGGCACCGGCCGGGCTTCGTACGGCGGCAACCAGCACATTGGTGTCCAGCACAAAGTTCATATTGCCAGCAATATACCTTGCTCACCCAGTTCTCACAAGTCTGCGCAGCCAATAGCTGCTCAGTTCACCCGCCTACACTGCAGGCCATGCAAAGTTTTGACGTAGTGGTGGTCGGCGCGGGTGCAGCCGGCCTTTTTTGTGCGGGTGTGGCGGGCCAGCGCGGCCTGAAGGTGCTGGTGCTCGACCACAGCGAGGCCGTGGCCGAAAAAATCCGCATCTCGGGCGGCGGCCGCGCCAACTTCACCAACCGCGACATCGACGTGCGCCAGCCGCACAAACACTTTGTCAGCGAGAACCCCAACTTCTGCCGCTCGGCGCTGTCGCGCTACACGCCGGCCGACTTCATCGCGTTGATGCGGAAGCACGGCATCAGCTTCCACGAAAAGCACAAGGGCCAGCTCTTTTGCGACCGCTCCGCCGAGGACCTGATCGCCATGCTGCTGGCCGAATGCGAAGCCGGCGGTGTGACACGCTGGCAGCCCTGCGGCGTCAAGGCCCTGCGCGTGGCCGAAGACGGCTCCTACGACATCGACACCGAGCGCGGCACGGTGTCGAGCCGGGCGGTCGTGATCGCCACCGGCGGCCTGTCCATTCCCAAGATCGGCGCCACCGATTTCGGCTACCGCATGGCGAAGCAGTTCGGCCTGCGCACCGTCGAGCCGCGCCCCGGCCTGGTGCCACTCACCTTCGACGGTGAGGCATGGGCATCGTATGCGGGTCTGTCTGGCCTTTCGCTGCCAGTGCTGATCGAAACCGGCGACAAGAAAAACCGGATCAGCTTCGCCGAAGATCTGCTGTTCACCCACCGCGGCCTCTCGGGCCCGGCGGTGCTGCAGATCTCCAGCTACTGGCGCGAAGGCACACCGATCCGCCTCAACCTGGCGCCCGAGGTGGACCTGCCCGCGGCGCTGGCGCGCGCCAAGGCCACCTCGCGCAAGCTGATCGCCAACGAACTGGCCACACTGGTTCCCAGCAGGCTGGCCGATGCCTGGGTGGCGCAGGACAAGGATTGGCAGCGCCCCATCAGTGAAGCCTCGGACAAGGCCCTGGCCCGGCTGGCCGAGCGCCTCTCGCGCTGGGAACTCGTGCCCACCGGCAGCGAGGGCTACAAAAAAGCCGAGGTCACGCTCGGCGGCGTGGACACGCGCGACCTGTCGTCCCAGACGATGGAATCGAAGCAGCCCGGGCTGTATTTCATCGGCGAGGTGGTGGACGTGACCGGCTGGCTGGGTGGCTACAACTTCCAGTGGGCCTGGGCCAGTGCCCACGCCTGCGCCGTGGCCCTTTCGGAACAGAAAACCGCCTGAGACCTGCCGTTGGCGTCACAGAATGCCCGCAAAGGGCTGGAAAATCAGCGCGACAAGGCTATAATCCAAGGCTTTGCTGGCAAACCCCCGTCGGCCAATACTAGTTAACAGGCGGGGGAACTTTGCAGAAACGATGCCTGGGCCCGATCTTCCCGTTCATCCTCTTTCTGTGCATTCTGGAATTTCCTCTTCAATGACGACCATCCGTGTAAAAGACAACGAGCCCTTTGACGTCGCTCTGCGTCGCTTCAAGCGCACCATCGAAAAACTCGGCCTGCTGACCGACCTGCGCGCCCGCGAGTTCTACGAAAAGCCCACCGCTGAGCGCAAGCGCAAGAAGGCCGCCGCCGTCAAGCGCCACTACAAGCGCGTGCGCTCGATGCAGCTGCCCAAGAAGCTGTACTGATCGCTGGCCCGGCCTGCCGGGACGCAAAAAACCCGCTCGGGACGCTGCAGCGGGTTTTTTTACGCCTGTACCGTCCGGGCCAGCCGCGCCTGCAAGACATCCGCCGCCTCGACCAGCGCCGCCTCGAAGGCGCCCCGCAGCGGGTGTTCGGCCCGCCAGGCTGGCCGGATCAGCGCCACATGAAACGGGATGCTCACCGACAGTGGCCGCACCACCATGCCCTCGCCCGCCAGCTCCAGCGCCGTCAGCGGGTTGACGATGCCCAGGCCCAGCCCCTGGCGCACCAGGGCACACACCGACACCGCGCTCGGCGTCTCCAGCCGCAAGCCGCGCTCCACCCCGGCGGCGGCGAACAGCGCGTCCACCTGCTGCCGGTAGGGGTCGGTCGGTGCGAAGCTGATGAACGGCACCCCCTCGAAGTCGCACGGCGCCAGCCGCGCCTTGCGCACCAGCGGATGGCTGGCGGGCAACACACACACCTCGTCCGCCACCAGCAGCGTCTGCAGGCTGCAGGCGGCCGGCGCCTCAAAGCGCTCGGAGAGGCCGAGGTCGAAGCGCTGCTCCGACAACGCCGCCTCCAGCTGCGGCGACTCGATGGGCGTCAGGCTCACGGCCGCGGCGGGCTGTCGCAGCACAAACCGCCGGACCGCGTCGGGCAACAGCGCGTGCGACAGCGCGGGCAGGCAGGCCAGCTGCAACCGCCCCTGGGCATAGGCCTGCAGCGCCACCGCCGTGGCCGCGATGCGCTCCAGCCCCACGTAGGACTGCTCGACCTCCTCCATCAGCGCGAGCGCCCGCACCGTGGGTTTGAGGCGGCCTTTGATCCGCTCGAACAGGGCAAAACCCAGCACCTGTTCCAGCCGCGCCAGCTCGCGGCTCACTGTCGGCTGCGAGGTGTGCAGCAGCTCGGCCGCGCGCGTGACGTGGCCGGTGCCCATCACGGCGCGGAAGAAGTCGATCTGGCGGTGGGTCAGTTTCATATCAAATTTGAATGACTATGCAATTATCTGGCATTGCTCAATATGAATGAAACCCGGATCATCGGCGGCATGAATCCCTTTGCCCCCGCCCTCCTCCAGTCCCTTGCCCGCCAGCACGGCACCCCGCTGTGGGTCTACGACGCCGCGACCATCCGCCAGCGCATCGCCGAACTGCGTGCCTTCGACACCATCCGTTTCGCCCAGAAGGCCAACTCCAACACCCACCTGCTGCGCCTGATGCGCGAGCAGGGTGTGGTGGTCGATGCCGTTTCGCGCGGTGAAATCGAGCGCGCCTTGGCCGCGGGCTACACCGCAGCGCCCGACGCGCAAGGCGCCTCCGGCATCGTCTTCACCGCTGACCTGTTCGACGCCGCCACCCTGGCCACCGTGGTGCAGCACCACGTGCCGGTGAACGCCGGTTCCATCGACATGCTGCATCAGCTGGGCGCCGTCTCGCCCGGCCACGCGGTCTGGCTGCGCATCAACCCCGGCTTCGGCCACGGCCACAGCAACAAGACGAACACCGGCGGTGAGCACAGCAAACACGGCATCTGGCACACCGAACTGCCGGCCGCGCTGGCCGCGGTGGCACAGCACGGCCTGCAGCTCGTGGGCCTGCACATGCACATCGGCTCGGGCGTGGACTACAGCCACCTGCAGCAGGTGTGCAGCGCCATGGTGGATCTGGTGAAGGGCTGCGGCGCAGACATGCAGGCGATCTCGGCCGGCGGCGGCCTGTCCATCCCCTACCGCGAGGGTGAAGCGCCCATCGACACCGCGCACTACTTCAGCCTGTGGGACGCGGCGCGGCGCGAGATCGCCGCCCACCTCGGCCACGCGGTGCACCTGGAGATCGAACCCGGTCGCTATCTGGTGGCCGAAGCCGGCGTGTTGCTGACCGAAGTGCGCGCCACCAAGCCCATGGGAGCCAACCGCTTCACCCTGGTGGACGCGGGCTTCTCGGACCTGATGCGCCCGTCCATGTACGGCGCTTTCCACGGCATGAGCCTGATCCCGGCCGATGACACGCCGCGCGCGACGGTGGAAACCGTGGTGGCCGGCCCGCTGTGCGAATCGGGCGACGTGTTCACGCAGGCCGAAGGCGGCGTGGTGCTCACGCGCGAACTGCCCGAGGCCCGCGTGGGCGACCTGCTGGTGCTGCACGACGCAGGCGCGTACGGCGCGTCCATGTCCAGCAACTACAACACCCGGCCCTTGGCCGCGGAGGTGCTGGTGGACGGCGATGCGCAACGCCTGATCCGGCGCCGGCAAACGGTGGACGAGTTGCTGGCGCTCGAAGCGGTTTGAGACAATCGCCGGTTCACCGCATCACAGAAAGCACACCATGAGCCTCAAGGAACAGATCACCGAAGACATGAAGGCCGCCATGCGCGCCAAGGACAGCGAGCGCCTGGGCACCATCCGCCTGCTGACCGCCGCGATGAAGCAGAAGGAAGTGGACGAACGCGTGGAGCTGGACGACACCATGGTCATCGCCATCGTGGACAAGCTGATCAAGCAGCGCAAGGACAGCGTCGAAGCCTTCACCAAGGCCGACCGCATGGACCTGGCCGACAAGGAGTCCGCCGAAATCAAGGTGCTGCAGGCCTACCTGCCCGCGCGACTGTCGGCCGAAGAAGTGGCCGCCGAGGTCAAGGCCATCGTGACCGAGCTGGGCGCCACCGGCCCCGGCGACATGGGCAAGGTCATGGGCGCGGTCAAGACCCGCCTGGCCGGCAAGGCCGACATGGGCCAGGTCTCGGCCGCGGTGAAGGCCGCCCTCGCGGGCTGACCCTTTCCCCAGTCAGCGCGGGCACAGCCAACCCGGCCGGAGCGAAGCGCAGCCCGCCCAGAGCGCGGCGGAACCGGCTTTGCCGCCGGGCCGCATCGCGCGACCCCCTTGAGAGGGGGTCGCGCGCAGCGCGGCAGGGGTGCTCCCATTCAGCGCAGGATCAGCGCCGTCCCCGCGACCGCCAGCACCGCCCCGCTCCAGGCCCCGACCGCCGGGCGGCGGCGGTAGATCAGCCACAGCAGCGGCAGGATCAGGATCGGCGTCACCGACGAGAGCACGGCCACCAGCCCGGCCTGGCCGTGGCGCATGGCCTGCAGGATCAGCGTCATGCCCAGCGCCATCGCCACCGCGGCACTCAGGAACGTGAGCCAGGCGTCTTTCCAGCGCACCGGTGCCCGGGCCCGCGCCGCCGGCCAGCCTGCCGCCAGCAACAGCCCGTGTGCAGCCAGCGCCAGCGTCATGCGCACCGCCGAAGCGGCCACGGCGTCGATGCCGGTGCTCATGAGCGGCTTGAGCATGAGCGTGGCGACCGACTGACACAGCGCGGCCAGCAGGCCCAGCGCCACACCCACCGCCAGCCGGCCCCGCGTCTGCTCCCAGCGGTGCGATTCGTCGTCGCGCTTGCCCCAGACGATGGCCAGCATCACGCCACCCACCAGCAGGCTGCTGCCCAGCAGCGCCCAGCCCCAGAGCACCTCGCCCAGCCAGGCCCAGGCCAGCACGCCGGAAAACAGCGCGTGACAGGCGAACAACACACCCGAGCGCCGCGGCCCGAGCCGGTTCATGCAGGCGAACAACGCGGTGTCACCGATGAAGATGCCGATCACACCCGACACGCCGAGCAGCCAGAAAGCTGAAGGATCGAGGCTGCGCCAGCCGCCACTGGCCACCGCCAGCGCCCACAGGATGGCGCTGGCAAACAGCATGCGCCAGCGGCTGAACGCGAATGCACCCAGACGCTGGGCTGGCGGTGCAGAGAACAGACTGGAGATCGCCCAGCAGGCGGCCGCGAACAGGGCCAGGACTTCGGGACGCACAGCCCCTCAGCCGAAAACCGCCAGCTCGGTCGCCAGCGAGCGCCTGCCGAAGGCCAGGAATCCGCCAGGCATCAGCTGCCCGCCACCTTCATGCGGTTCACGAGGATCGAGCCCACGGTCTTGGCACCGTAGTTGTAGGCGTCGGCGCCCACGGCCTCGATGCCCTGGAACATGTCCTTCAGGTTGCCGGCGATGGTGATCTCGTGCACCGGGTAGGCGATTTCGCCGTTTTCCACCCAGTAGCCGGAGGCGCCACGCGAATAGTCGCCGGTCACGTAGTTCACGCCCTGCCCCATCAGCTCGGTGACGAACAGGCCGCGGCCCAGCTTCTTCAGCATGGCCTTGAGGTCGTCGCCGGGTTGGATCAGGCGGCTGGTGAGCACGAGGTTGTGCGAACCGCCTGCGTTGCCGGTGGTGCGCATGCCGAGCTTGCGCGCCGAGTAGGTGGAGAGAAAGTAACCCAGCACCTTGCCGGCGCTGAGCACCTTGCGTTTCTGCGTGCGCACGCCTTCGTCGTCAAACGGTGCGCTGCCCTTGCCGTTGATGACGTGCGGGTCTTCGACGATGTCGAGGTGTTTGGCCATCACGCGTTTGCCCAGGCTGTCGGCCAGGAAGGTGGTCTTGCGGTAGAGCGCGCCGCCGCTGGTGGCCTGCACATAGCCGCCCAGCAGACCCGCGGCCAGCGGCGACTCGAACAGCACCGGGCATTCGGTGGTGGCGATCTTGCGGCCGTTCAGCCGCGCCAGCGCGCGCTCGGCGGCGTAGCGGCCCACAGCCTGCGGGCTGGCCAGATCTTCGGGCGCGCGCATCGAGCTGTACCAGTGATCGCGCTGCATGTTCGCGCCCTTGCCCGCGATGGGCGCCACCGACAGGCTGTGGCGCGAGCTGGCGTAGCCGCCGCTGAAGATGCCGGGCTGGCCGCGCTCGCCACCGCGCATGTGGGCGGTGAAAAAGTGCGACTGCTGGGCCGACACGCCGGCGCCTTCGCTGTTGCTGATTTTCTTGCTGGTGGCGAAGGCCGCGGCCTCGCATTCGAGCGCGATGCGCAGCGCGTCTTCGGAGTTGATCGCCCAGGGGTGGAACAGGTCCAGGTCGGGGTAGCTGTCGGCGATGTCTTCAGGGTCGGGCAGGCCGGCCACCGGGTCTTCGGCGGTGAAACGGGCGATGTCGTAGGCCGCCTGCACCGTCTGGCGGATCGCGTCGGGTGAAAAATCGGAGGTGGACGCGTTGCCGCGCTTCTGCCCCAGGTAGACGGTCACGCCGAGCGACTTGTCGCGGTTGCGCTCCACGTTCTCCAGCTCGCCCTTGCGCACGCTCACGCTCAAGCCCGCCCCTTCGGACACCTCGGCGCCCGCATCAGAGGCACCCAGCTTTTTGGCGTGCCCAAGCGCCATGTCGACCAGTTCCTCGAACTGGCTCCGGGCGTACTGGAAGCCCGCGAGCGGCTGGCTGGCATGGGCGGCGGAAGAAGAAAGGGCTTGGGACGGGGTGTTGGGGGCTTTTTTCATGTCGACGGCTATGATACTTGCCGCCCCCTCTGGCTGCTGCAGGCCCTGCACAAGCCCATTTGAAGAAACCCGATGTCCCGCAAACCCACCAAAGGCTATTTCGTCCGTGGCCAGTTCGTTGCCGAGGGCAGCGAACTCGACCTGGAGCTCAAACGCGAGCTCAAGGGTTCGGTCGACATGAGCAAGACCGACCTGAAGAAGGAGAGCGACCGCCTCCAGTTGCTCGGCGAAAACCTGCTCACGCTCAACGCGGGGTTGATGACGCGTCTGATCGAAAACAACGGTCTGCCCGAGAAGCTGGTGGATGCCGTGAACGATGCCAAACGCATCACCAACTTCGAAGGCCGGCGCCGCCAGATGCAGTTCATCGGCAAGCTCATGCGCAAGCTCGACGAAGCCACCGTGGCCGCCATCGAAGCCGCCATGGAAGAACAGCGCAAGCCTTCGGCCCAGGCCACGCTCGCGCTGCACCAGGCCGAACAGTGGCGCGACAAGCTGATCGCCGACGACGATGCGCTCACGCGCTGGCTGGAGCAGGACCCGCAAGCCGACGTGCAGCACCTGCGCGCCCTGATCCGCCAGGCGCGCAAAGACGCACAGGCCATCACCGAACGCCCGGGTGAAGCCCTGCGCCACGGCAAGGCCTACCGCGAGATATTCCAGATCGTGCGCACCGCCCTCACGCCCGCCGACGAATCGGCGGACGGCGCCGACGACACCCAGGAAGACTGATCCATGAGCCACAACCTCACCCCCGAGCCGGTGCGCATCGGCATCGTGTCCATCAGCGACCGCGCCAGCAGCGGCGTTTACGAAGACAAGGGCCTGCCCACGCTGCAGGACTGGCTCACGCGCGCCTTGAAAAACCCGATCACCTTCGAGCCGCGCCTGATCCCCGACGAACAGGCCACCATCAGCGCGACGCTGATCGAACTGGTGGACGCCGGCTGCGCCCTGGTGCTCACCACCGGCGGCACCGGCCCTGCGAAACGCGACGTGACGCCCGAAGCCACGCTGGCTGTGGCGCACAAGGAAATGCCCGGTTTTGGCGAACAGATGCGCCAGATCAGCCTGGCCTTCGTGCCCACCGCCATCCTGTCGCGCCAGGTGGCCGTGATCCGCGACAAGAGCCTGATCATCAACCTGCCCGGTCAACCCAAGGCGATCGCCGAAACGCTGGAAGGCCTGAAGAACGCCGACGGCAGCCAGAAGGTCAACGGCATCTTCACCGCTGTGCCCTACTGCATCGACCTGATCGAAGGGCCTTACCTGGAAACCAACGACGAGGTCATCAAGGCCTGGCGGCCAAAAAACGCCGTTCGCCCGGCTCGCTGAGGGCCATCGGCCTTTACGCGACACGGGCATTGTCAAGACACAAAAAGAACCGGTTTCAGGGAAGTTTCTATGCCTGTCTATCGCTGCAACCAGTGCGGCCATGTGAGCGAATCGCCCGTCGCTGGCACACAAGTGCCATGTTCCGCGTGCCAGGCGCCCTGCTCTGTTTTTGATACGGCGTTCTACGTCCGCAAGTTGATTGAGCGCTACGCGGCGGCCATGCGGGAGGTCAAGGCCCTGCAAGCCGAAGAACGACGTGATCCTGAAAATGGCACGGCCACGGCGCCAGAAGAAGCCTCCGTGGCAGAAGCCGGGGAAGAGGCGGGAAACAACGACGACCTGGCCACGGCAGCGCAACACGCGCCCATTGAGAAGTGGCTCAAATCGCTTCAGATTGAAGCCCAGTTCGACCACAGCAATGTGGATACGAGCGGCTACTTTGATGAAGCTGCACAGCAGATCGGGCGTCAATACGACCTGTTTGGTGAACTCGTCCAGCGGGTTGCCTACGCTTACCGCAAGAGTCACACCGGGCTCAACATCGACCTCACGGGCATGAGCCAGAAGGACGCGCAGGCTTTGAACAACCTGTGCAGGCAGCTCTACAGCCACACGCTGTTCTCACGCTACTTCTACCAAAAGCAGGAGAAGGTGGTTCGGCTTTCACTGCAGCCAGCGCCCAAGGTACGCCAGTTTTTTGCAGGTGCCTGGCTGGAGTGGTATGCGCTGCTGGAGCTGCTGGAATCCTTGCAGAACAAGAAACTGGCCTTCTCTTGCGCTCGGGGCGTGAACGTGCTGTTCCCCAACGAAGATGTGCATGAACTCGATGTCGTGGCGCTGCCCGCTGGCCAGTCGCCGATCTGTATCGAATGCAAGTCCGGTGAATTCCGCCGAGATATCGACAAGTACCAGCGCCTGCGCAAGCGCCTGGGCGTCGAGCGCAGCCGCTTCATCATCTGTTCGACGGACATCACCGATGAACAGGCGGGCAGCCTCACTGCCATGTACGACCTCACCTTTGTCAGCCTGCAGACCTTGCCTCGCCACCTGGCCAGCATCGTCTGACCCAACCCAGAACGAACCCCATGAAAATCACCAAAGACACCATCGTCACCATCACCTTCCGCGCCACCGATGCACAGGGCAAGTTGCTGGAAGACGGCAAGGAGCCACGCGCCTATTTGCACGGCGGGTACAACAACACCCTGCCCGGCATCGAGAAGGCGCTGGAAGGCCAGGAAGCCGGCTACGCCGCCACCCTGGTGCTGCCGCCTGAAGACGCCTTTGGCGTGCGCGACGAGAGCCTGGCCACCACGATTCCCAAAAGCGAATTCCCGCCCGGCGTGAAGGTCGGAGGGCAACTGCAGGGCCACGACGATCAGGGCAACCAGCAGGTCTTCACCGTCATGAAGATCAAGGGCGACACCGTGCACCTCGACGGTAACCACCCGCTGGCCGGTCAGACGCTGCGCTTCGCTGTGAAGGTGGTGGACGTTCAACCGGCGAGTGCGGAAGAAGTGGCCCATGGCCACGCGCACGGTGCCCATGGAACGCATCATTGATCCCCCCGCGCCGCCTGCGGCGTCACCCCCCAGGGGACAACACCTGCGGCCTGGCAAAGCCAGTTCCGCGGTGTTCTGTGTGAGTACACCTCGCTCCGGAAAAATTTCGCGGACCTGAATCTCCCTGCTTTCGCCCGGCCCAACGCCACCCGTAACCCGGAGCGCCGGGTGGCTGACGCAGCGAAGTCAAGGAGGAGGACCGGGCGCAGCCCGGTCCGGGGGACATGAGCGGAGTCGGCCGCCCGGCACTCCGGGTCACATGGCAAACAAGCCAGAGCGAGGGGGAACTTACTTCCCCACCAGCTGATTGAGTTTTTCAGCCTCGAAGCACTCGCTGCGAGCCGCGTCCGAAGGCACACAGTCGCCCTTCTGCGGCGAAGACAGTTTCTCGATCGCCTGCCACAGCAAGGCAATCTGGTGCTCCTGCCCGGAAGCGCTGTCGATCAACCCACGCATCGCCTGCGACAACGGGTCGTCTTCCTGTGTGAGGCCATAGGCCTGGAACTTGGGGTGCGCTTCGGTCACGTCGGCGCTTTCGCCGGTTTTGCTCGGGATGATGCGCGCCGGAATGCCGACCGCCGTGGCACCCGGTGGCACCGGCTTGATCACGACCGCATTGCTGCCGATCTTGGCGCCGTCGCCCACCTCGAAACCGCCCAGCACTTTCGCGCCCGCGCTGACCACCACGTCCTTGCCCAGCGTCGGGTGCCGCTTGGCGCCTTTGTAGAGCGAGGTGCCGCCGAGCGTCACGCCCTGGTAGATGGTGCAGCCGTCACCGATTTCGGCTGTCTCGCCGACCACCGTGCCCATGGCGTGGTCGAAGAACACCCGGTCGCCGATCTTCGCGCCCGGGTGGATCTCGATGCCGGTCAGCCAGCGCGCGATGTGCGAGGTGAAACGCCCCAGCCACTTGAACCCGTGCGTCCAGCACCAGTGCGCCGGGCGGTGCAGCCAGACCGCGTGCAGGCCGGGGTAGCAGGTGATGACCTCCCAGGTGCTGCGCGCCGCGGGGTCGCGCTCGAGGATGCACTGGATGTCGGAGCGGAGTCGGGCAAACATGGAACGGGCCGTTGGTTTTCTGTATCGGGTCGGCCAGTCTAGCGCTTTGCCTGCGCGGCGGTCTGCAGCATGGCCTTGGCCACACCACGCAGGATGTGGATTTCTTCTTCGGTCGGTGCAGCGCGGTTGAAAAGCTGGTTCAGGCGCGGCATGAGCTTTTTCGGCGCCTCGGGGTCGAGGAAGTCCACCGCCACCAGCGCCTGCTCCAGGTGCTGCAGCATGCCGGCCAGGGCCTTGGCGTCGGCCAGCGGGCGTTCGGGTGCGCTGGCGGGCGGCAGAGCATAACCACCCAGCGCCTGGCGCCAGTCGTAGGCGATCAACTGCACCGCGGCGGCCAGGTTGAGCGAGCCAAACTGCGGATCGGTGGGAATGCTCAGACAGGTGTGGCAGCGGTAGACGTCCTCGTTGCGCATGCCAAAGCGCTCGGAGCCGAAGAGGAAGGCCACGCCGCCGGGGCGGGTGGACACAGGGGCTTCGGGTGTGCCCAGCAGCGCGGCAAAGTGTTCGCGCGGGTGGCGCGTGGGCGGGCCGAAGTCGCGCGGCGTCATGGCAGTGGCGCACAGGTGTTCGATGCCGTCCAGCGCTTCGTCCAGCGTGTCCACGATGCGCGCCTTGGCCAGCACGTCGTTGGCGCCGCTGGCGCGCTGGATGGTCTCTTCGCGCCGCAAGACGTTGGCCCAGCGCGGCGCCACCAGCACCAGGTCGTCAAAACCCATCACCTTCATGGCGCGCGCGGTGCCGCCCACGTTGCCGGCGTGGCTGGTCTGGATCAGGATGAATCTCGTCTTCATTTGGAATCCCCCCGCGCCGCTTCGCGTCACCCCCCCAGGGGGGCCACACCAGCAGCCTGGCAAAGCCAGTTCTGCGGTGTGTGCTGGGTGGGGCACTTGCTCCGGTGAGGTGTTTGGTGTGTTGAAACGGTAAAATCCCCAATTGTCGCCGCCCCGCATCGCCTGGGGTCCAGCCTTCCCGCTCTTCCACTGTCACGCTCGCAGCCCGCTGCGGCGCAAAGGTTCACAACTTATGTCGTCCACACTCCACCCCATGCTCAACGTGGCCATCAAGGCCGCTCGCCTTGCCGGCACCATCATCAACCGCGCCGCGCTGGACGTGGAGTCGGTCCGGGTCTCTGCCAAGCAGACCAACGACTTTGTGACCGAAGTCGACCACGCGGCCGAAGCCGCGATCATCGACACCCTGCTCACCGCCTACCCCGACCACGCCATCTGGGCCGAAGAGTCGGGCAAACGCGAAGGCAAACACGGTGGCGCAGACCATGTCTGGATCATCGACCCGCTGGACGGCACCACCAACTTCATCCACGGCTTCCCGGTCTACTGCGTGAGCATCGCGCTCATGGTGGGCAACAAGCTGGAACAGGCCGTCATTTACGACCCGAGCCGCAACGACCTCTTCTGCGCCACGCGCGGGCGCGGCGCCTACATGAACGACCGCCGCATCCGCGTCGCCAAGCGCATCGCCATGCGCGAGTGCCTGTTCTCCACCGGTTTCCCGTTCCGCCCGGGCGATGCCTTCCAGACCTACATGCAGATGCTGGGCGATGTGATGCCCAAGTGCGCAGGCGTGCGCCGCCCGGGCTCGGCCGCGCTCGACCTGGCCTATGTGGCCGCCGGTTTCACCGATGGTTTCTTCGAGATGGGTCTCTCGCCCTGGGACGTGGCCGCCGGCGCGCTGCTGGTGACCGAAGCCGGTGGCCTGGTGGGCAACTTCACCGGCGAAGCCAACTTCCTGGAACAGAAGGAATGCCTGGCCGCCAACCCCAAGATCTACGGCCAGCTCGTCAGCACGATCGGCAAGTACAGCAAGTTCGCCAGCGCGGGCGACAAGGCGGCAGTGCGTCAGGCCAGAGGCCCGCTTGCGGCTTCGACCGAAGAAGCCGACGCCAGCGGTCACAACGGGCCGTCTGGGGACGATGCTCCGCCCACCGAGCAAGCCGCTCCCTTCTGAAGCCGCGAGGCCTCAACGGCCTCAGCGCAGGGGCAACGTCCACCAGAACGTGGCGCCTGCCCCGGCCGTTGCGTTGGCCCAGATGCGTCCGCCGTGGCGCTCGATGATGCGCGCCACGATGGCCAGGCCGACACCGGTGCCCGGCACCTCGGAGCCCGCGTGCAGGCGCTGGAACAGGCCGAACAGCTTGCCGGCATGGGCCATGTCGAAACCCATGCCGTTGTCACGCAGGTAAAAGGCCTGCCGCTCCGCGTCAAAGCCCAGCACCAGCTCGGGCCGCGCCTGGTGGCGTGAGTACTTCAGCCCGTTGTCCATCAGATTGACGAGCACCTGCCGCAGCAGGGTGGCGTCGCCCATGACCGCGGGCAGAGGCTGCAGATCGATGCGCGCCTGCGGCACATCGGGCGCCAGGGTATCGACCACCGAGTGCGCCAGCGCATTCATGTCCACCGGCACGGCGTCCAGATCCACCCGCACCACGCGCAGCAGCTCCAGCATGTCTGAAATCATCTGGCCCATGCTGCGCGACGAGCGGGCGATGCGCCCGAACATGTCTTTGGCCACCGGACTCAAGCCATCGCCCTCTTCTTCGGCAATCAAGGATGCAAAGCCGTTCACCGAACGCAGCGGAGCCCGCAGATCGTGTGCGATCGAATACGAAATGGCCTCCATGTCCTTCATGGAGCGCTCCAGTTCGGCGGTGCGCTCGGCCACGCGCCGCTCCAGGGTGGCGTTGAGCGCGCGCACTTCTTCCTGAGCGGCCACCCGGTCGGAGATGTCGAGGTGGGTGCCCGACATGTACAGCGCCTTGCCACTGTCATCGCGCCGGTGAACCCGGCCGCGGTCGTTGATCCAGACCCAGTGACCCGCCTTGTGGCGCATCCGGACGTCGCACTCGTAGTAGGGCAGCTCGCCCGACCAGTGCCGCTGCAACACCCGCTGCGCCCGCTCCAGGTCCCTGGGGTGAACCAGCGTGCGCCAGGTGTCGAACGTGGTGGGCTGCAGTTCCGCGACCGTGTAGCCCAGCATCTCGGCCCAACGGTCGTTGATCGTCATGGCCCAGGTATCGATATTGGTTTCCCAGATGCCCGGACGCGTGGCCTCCAGCACCCACTGCAGCCGCTGCCGCTCCTCCCGCAGGGCGTCCTCGGTTTCGACATAGGAGGTGACATCGGTGTAGGTGCGCACCATGCCCCCCTCAGGCAGCATGCGGGTGTAGATCTCCAGCACCCGGCCGCCGTGCGTGCGCCTCAGATATGTCTCGGGCGGCACCACACGCGGCTCCAGCCCGAGGACGGCCCGGAGCGAGACATCCACCTGGCTCAGGTCTTCGCCAAAATCCCCCCGGTTCATCTGGAACGCGACGACCTCGCTGAAGAGCGGCTGGCTGGCCAGCAACGCCTCCGGCAGGTCCAGCAGCGCCCGCATGCGCTGGTTGTAGAACCGCACCCGCCCGTCCGCGTCCACCATGGTCAGCCCCTGGCTCATGCTGTCGAACGTCACTTGCAGCGCTGCGCTTTTTTCGACCAGCAGGGCACTCGTGGCCTGGAACTGCAGGCGAGCCCGCCTGCGTTCGGCATGCCCACGCCAGGCCAGCACCAACTGGCGCACCGCGCCCAGCAGCGGCTGCAGAAACGCCACATCGGTGGGGCTGTAACCACCGGGCTGGTTCGCCAGGCCGACCATCGCGACCAGGCGGTCGCCCACGGCGAGCGGAATGCCCAGGAAGCTCGTCATGCCCGGATGGCCCGAAGCCAGTCCACCCGATCGGGGATCGTGGGCCGGATCGTTGGCGATCACCGTCTCGCCGGTGAGCATGGCGTGGCCGAACAGGGTCTTGAGGTTGCGGAACTCCATGCCCGCATCGACCTGCGCGTCGTACAGGCGCCGCGAGGCTTCGTCCCAGGCGATGTCGGTGATGGCGTGGGTCTTGAGGTAGGGCTGCTCGCGCATGTCGTACAGCACTTCGCCCACAAAACCGTAGCCACTACCCGTCACGCCCAGCAGCGCAGCCAGCAGGCTTTCGAACGCCTGCCGCTTGTCATCGGCCTCGATGAACGCCGCCTGTGCCTGCTGCACGGCTTCGAGCATGCGGTGCTGGCGTTCCAGCGCCTGGGCCGCCAACCGGGACTCGGTGACGTCGAAGGTGAAGCCGTGCCAGAGCACCGATCCGTCGGCTTCGCGCTGGGGCACCGCCTCCGCGCTGTACCAGCGCAGCCCAGCACGGGGCAACTGGATGCGGTAGACCTGCCGCCACAGTGTGAGATCGCGCGCGGATGCCGCCAGAGAAGAAACCAACTGTGGAAGATCGTCCGGGTGCACCCGTGAAAAAAAGAGCCTGGCGTCGCGCGCGAGGTCGCTGGGGTCCAGTTCCACCATCTCGTGCACCGCGTCGTTCACATACGGGATCGTGCTGCTGCCGTCGGGGTACCGGCGTATCTGGTACACCAGACCCGGCACCCGGGCCGCGATGTTCTGGATGAACCGCAGCTGGCCAGCCAGCGCCAGGGCGGCCTCGCGCTCGGCGGTGATGTCTTGGACCACGCCGAAATCGGTCTGCGGATTGCCCGCCACGGCGGTCTGACCCATGCGAGTGCGCAGCCAGCGCTGCTGGCCATCAGGCCGCGTCCAGCGGAACTCGACCACCCGTCCGTCGAGCGCCTCACGGGCCTTCATCCAGGCCGGCAGATCATCGGGGTGGATGCCACCCCGCCCTTGCGCGCGGGACAACACCGGCGCGGGCTCGATCCCCGTCAGCTCGTAAAGACCGGGGGACCAGATTACATCCTGGTCGCTGCAGGCATTCGTCCAGTGGCCCACGCGGGCCAGTTTTTCGATCGCACCGTGCAGTTCGACCTGCTGTTGCAGCTCCCGATTGGCGCTCTGCAAGGCCCGTTCGGCCTGTTGTTCCTGGTTGACTTCGGTGAGGTACACCAGCAAGAGTGGCTCGTCGCCCATGTCGAGCCGCCGGGTTCGCAAACAAACGCAGTGGGTTTTGTGGTGGCTCAGGCGCAGATCGACCACCTTGTCCGTCTGCGACAACGAAGCGACATAGCGGGCACGGTCTGATGCGTCAAACCAGTGACCCAACTCGATCGTCGTGCGGCCCAGCGCCTCCTCGCGAGGCACGCCACACAATGCAACCCAGGCATCGTTCACGGCCAGGAGGCAACCGTCGGCCATGCGACTCAGGCTGGCCGCCACGGGCATGGACAGGAACATCGCCTCAAAAAGCGACGGATCGCTGACCCATGCGGCCATGGAAGACACGGCTGGCGTTTCGCCGACCGGGCGGCCGCCAGCCGTCAGAGGGGGCTCGTTTTCAGGCATGGAGGATAAAGACGTTTCGCACACGGTGTGCTGCGCCAACTTCCTCGCATTCTGTCTCAATTCCAGCGCCCGGGTCGGTGGAGCTGGGGCGGGAAAGGCGCCTATTTCCTGGGCCCTGCGTCCGCCCGGCGCACCGCCATTGACAGAAGGACGGGCAGACCTGAAGTCAACACGGGAAAAAGGCGCCCCTGATCAGAACTGGCTGTAGATCTGAACACTGGCCGTGTAGCGCCGCTTTTGTTCCGGCAACTCACGCAACGCATAGGCGAGCGTCACGCGCGCCGACAGGTAACGACCCATGGCCGCTTCCACACCCCAACCCAGGCTGGTCAGGCGCTTGGTCTTGTCCTGGGTGGAGTCGGGCGGCAGAATCTGCCGGACCTGACCGGTGTCCACAAAGAAAAAGCCCGCGGCCGAATACGCCTGACCGCTGCCCTCGGCGGACGGACCGGTGATCGGGTGGTGCAGCTCCAGACTCAGCAAGGCACCCTGGTCACCCGAAAAGGCACCGACCGGGTAGCCGCGCACGCTGCCTTCCCCCCCCAGGAAAAAATGCTCGCTGGAGGGCAACTCATCGCTGCTGGTGTGCTGCGCCGACAGCGCACCACGCAAAGCCCAGCCGGTGGCCAGAAACTGCGTTCGCCGCAGCGCACCCCGGCCCACCGTGTAGCGTTTGCTCACACCAGCGGTTTTCGCATCGCCCTTGTAAAGCGAGTAGCTCGTCAGCCACTGGCCCGAGTCATCGGAAGACTGGTACTCGACACCCAGTTGCACATCCTGCGTGGCGGTGCTGGACAGAAAGACACCACTGACCTTGTTTTCGACATCGCGCTTGCGCAGGCTGGCGAGCAGGTCGACTTGCGAGCGCTCCCCAAAGTGGAGCGGTTGACGCAGTGACAAAGCGGTCGAGGTGGACTCGCCCGTGATGCCCAGGGAGGCAAAAGGCCCGTACTTCAGCTGGGTGTCGTCCTGGTTGTGGGCGAGGTTCAGGCGCCCGCCCGAGCGGCTGACCGGAATGCCGTAGTCCACCGAATAGCTCTTGAGACCACTGGCGGACATCGCGGCCAGACTCAGCGAATCCCGCCAACCCAGCAAGCTCTGGTTGGAATAGGACAAGCCCACCCGGGTTTCCCCCGTCACCTCGCTGCCCAGGTTGTCGACGCCGATGCGAAAGTTGTGCTGCTTGGGTTCGATGATCCCGATTTCCAGATCGGTGCTGCCAAAACTCTGACCCGGCTTGAGCTCGGCGCGCAACTGGGCGGCGTTCGTGCGGTTGAAGCGCAAGAGACTGGTCTGCAGGGTGGGCAGATCCACCAGCCGGCCGGGCTCGGCATCCACCCGGCTCAGGACGTAGCTCGCGCGCGTGGATTCGTTGCCCTTGACCCGGATTTCACCCAGCTTGCCTTCGACCAGCTGCAGGGTGATGTTCCCGCTGGAAACATCCTGTGGCGGGATGATGGCGCGCGCGGTCACCACGCCGCGCTCGCGATAGGCCGCGTTGACCTGCTCGGCCAGGCGCTGCAGGTCGGCAAAGCTGACTTCCTTGCCCACGAACGCATCGGCCAGCGCCTTGAGCTCTTCGGCAGAAAGCACCTCGGAAGCAGGCGAAAACTTCACCGCATTGACTTTGAAGCGCACCTGGCTGGCCACCGGCGCGGTCGCAGGCGCTTTCGGCGCTTCGATCACCGGTGCCACCGCCGGCGTGCGCTCCAGGCGCTCCTGCTCCAGGCGGCGCTGATCTTCCTCGATGCGGCGTTGCTGCAAGGCGCCCGGATCGGCCGACGGAGGAACGACAACCTGGGCGTAGGTCGAACACGTGACAAGGGCCGCCGCCGCTGCACAGCTGAGTTTCATCAGTTTTCTTCTTTGCATTTGGAGTTATTGGAATCGCCAGCCCCTTGGCCCGCTTCAGACCCGCATTCGTCACCACCATTCACCGGCGTGCCCACGAAGGTCACCAGACCGGCCAAGGCTTCGGCATCGGGCTGACCGTTCGAGAACCCGTCCGTCGGAGAAGGCAAGGTGCCGAGCACCGAGAGTTCGCGATCGCCCAGTTCGGCCGCACTCAGGTTGTTGCCATTGGGCGAAATCACCTCGTGGCCAGGGCCACGCGAGATCACGAAAGCCCCCGTCAGCACCCGGTTGCCGGTGAGGCCAAAGGCAAACGGGTTGCCTGCCGAGTAGAGCTGGACATCAAACGGCTGGATGCTGCGGTCGTTCTGATCGATCAACAACGTGGTCCTGGGGTTGCTGATGGTCAGGCGGTTGCCCACCCGCATGGCGTCGACAAACAGGTCCCCAGCCAGCACATTGACGTTGCCGGTGGAGGTGGAAAGCTCCTGGAACCGGAAGGCAAACGGACTGTTCAAGGCCAGCTCCACGTTCGAAGCCATGCCGCCGCCAAAGCCGGTCACCGACCCGCCCACGTCGCCAGCGCTGTTGACGTTCGCTGCAATGTTCTGGCCCGCCAGGTTCAGCCGGCTGCCGACGTTGAGCGTGCGAGCGCTCACCGAACGCGGCGCGCTGAGCGAAACCACATCGGCACTCGCCGTGCCCACGTTGACGCTGCCACCGGTGGAGCCGGCCACAAAACTGCCGTTGGTGGCGGTGCCCGTGCCCACATCGATGTTGCGCCGGGCGCTCAATGTGATCGACCCCCGGCGAGCCAGGAGACTGCCCGCATCGACAGCGCCCCGTGCGCTGGCCAGCGTCACATCTTGCGCCGCGACCACACGGTTGGCGGTCACGCCCTGCTGACCCTCCATGGTCACCGAACCCCGCACCGAGCGGGTGTTGTCGGCGGTCACCGTGCCGCGCGTGCTGATCAAGGACACATCGCGGCCCGCCGTCACCGTGCCGGTCTCGATGTTGCCAGCGGTCTCTATCGTGAAGGCGCCACCGGTGCTCACCTCGTCGGTGCGGACGTCACCTTCCTCGCTGTCGAACACCACCGTGCCACCCGCCGTCGTGCTGCCGGTGTTGATGTCGCCCCGGGCGATGAAGGTCACATTGCCGGTCGTGGCCACCGTGGTGTCGGCCGTGATGGCACCCGAAGCGGCGCGCATCGTGACATCCTTCCAGGCCTTGGTGACGCCGGCATCGATGTCGCCACCGTCGGTGTTCAACACCACGCTGCCGGCGGTGCTTTCGACCGTGCCCGTCTGCACACCGGCCTGGCCGTCGACGCTCACGTCACCTCGTGCCGTCAGGCTGCCCAACCGGACATGCCCCGCCGCACTGGTCACCTGGGCCGTCCCGCCCGCCACGGTGGTCGTGGCTTCGATATCGCCCAGGGCACTGAGATCCACGTTGCCGTCTGTGGCGGTTGTGGTACCCGCATTGACCGTGCCCGCCGCCGCCGTCATCGTGACGTCCTGCTGTGCCCTGGTGGTATCAACCACCACGTTCCCGGCGTTGGAGTTCAGCACCACGCTGCCCCCGGTGCTCTCGACCGAGTTGACGTCGACGCCGGTCTGGCCGTCCACGTTCACAGGCCCCGTGCCCGTCACCGAATCGAGGGTCACACTGCCCCCCGTGGACGCCACGCTCACGCTCTTGTCCGGGCCCTGGGTGCCGGCACCCGTGCTGGTCACCGATTGGCCGGTGATGTCACCGTCTGCGGTGATCTGCACGGCGTCGCCCGCGCTCACCGCTTCGATGTTCACCCCACCGACAGCCGCCAGCGCCACGCTCCCTTGAACGGACGAGGCATTGAGATCGCGCACGCGCACGTCCAGCGGATTGCCGTCCGAGCCCACGCCCAGCAGGCCCGCCACGGTGAACTTCGCCGCCGGTGCGGTGTCTGCGATCACATCGAGACGGGTGTCTCCACCGTCCAGCACACGCCCGCCCGTGCTCACCACCCGCACAGCGCTCGCGGTGCCGTTGCCGCTCTCGATGCCGGTGATCACGGCGTCACCCACCGTCTCGACATCGATCGACCCTGTCCCGGAGCGAACACGCGCCGCGGCAACACCGTTGTCTTCCATGGTCAACGACCCGGCCCGGATCTGGATGTCCGCTGCGGTCGAGTTCACATCGGCCTGCGTGGTCAGGGTGGTCTGACCGCCCGAGACCAGGCTGATGCTGCCCAGCCCGGTCACGGTGCCATCGACCTTCATGCTTTCGGCCGCCGACAGGACCGTGGCCCCACCCGAAGTCGAAGCCCCCACGTTGAAGTGCTCACCAGAAGGGCCGTTCAGGTAAATCCCCTGGCCCACCGTGTCCGCGGTGGCCACGACATGCCCGTCGGGGTTCACGCCCACATCCAGCGCGTTGTCTTCTTCCCCGATGCTGCCCGTGCGCGAAACCAGCGTCACGTTGTTGCTGCGGATGTTCACCGCAGGCGTGACCACCGAGTCGCCCGGCATGTCCAGGATCGAACCCACCGCATCCAGACTCACATTGTTGCGGGAGAAGATGGTGTCCACCGTCAGGTCCGCTGGCGTCTCGATCCAGATGTCACCGGCCGCGCGCGCGATCAGCGACGAGCCCGCGGTCGGGTTGATGCGCAGGGCCGATCCCGCCGCACCGATGCCGCCGTTGGCCGCTTCCAGGATGATGTTGTCACCCACCACGTTGTTCGTGCCGGCCACGGTCGCGGCATTGATCAGGGCCCCCGCCACCTTGATCCGCACGTTGTCGCTCGCGGTGACCTGGTTGATGCGCAAGTCTTTCTCGGACCCGATGAACGCATCCCCCGCAGCCGCGCTGGCGGTGAGCGCTCCGGTTCCGGTCTCCACGTTCACCGCGCGGGGCCGGATGATCGAGATCACGTTGCCGGTCACCGTCGCATCGCCACGCTCCGCCGCCGCCAGCGCCGCCTTCTGATCGGCTGTCAACGCGGCCAGGAAAGCGGCAATCTCCGCGGGTGTCGCACCGGTTGGCAAGGTGATGTCGACATTGGGGTTCATCGAGCCGATCGACGTGCCCGCGACCAGCGTAATGTTGTTGCCCTTGACGTTGGGTTCCTTGACCGAGGTCACCGTGTCGGTGATGTTCTTCAGCAGACCGGCACCCACCGAGAGCGCGAGCTGAGCGTCGGTCCAGGTGGCCCCGGTGCGGATTTGTGTTTCTTCGCCCGTACCGGTCGCCACCGAAGCGTCGTACGCAAAACCGCTGTCAAAGGCTGCGGTCAGGTCGCCCACTTCCGCGTGCAGGCTGTGGTACTGGTCTGTCCGGCTCTGGGCAAACTCGTCGATCTGCAGGGGTGTCAGACCAGCGGCTTCCAGCGCGCTGCGCTCGCCCGCGGAGACGGCGTAGACATACCCCGGATCGTAGACCGCACCCTGATCCGCCTGCCCCTTGCGCAACTGCCAGTACTGGCGGTAGTTGTTGTTCTTGCCGCTCTCGAATGCCGCGACCGCCTCGTTGGCTTTTTCCACCGAAGGCGCACCACGCAGGCGCAGTTCGTCCCAGAGATTGGCCAGTTCCGTCTCGGTCCGGGTGTCGATGGTCTCGAACGGGTTGTTGTCGATCACGGCACCGCTGGTCTCGATGCGCACGTCACCCGTTTTCGACTCCGCCGAAATCAGCAACAGATTGCCGTTGTAGATGGCGGGGTTGGCGGCGTCCGCGAGGTTGCGGATGTTGATCGAGTCGCGTGCCGTCGCCAGCAAGCCGTTGTTGGACCACTGAGACATGTTGGTGGTGTAGCCGGTCCGCACAGTCAGCGGCGCGCCGGTCAAACCGATGCCGCCGTTGTTGGACAGCAGCTCCACGCGCCGGCCCTGTACGTAGGAACCCGCTGCGGCGTCGACGATGTTCTTGTCGGCCTCAAGCACCACATTGCTCACGCCAGCACCGCCAATGGTGCCCACGTTCAGGTTGCCCACCATCTCCTTGATGTGCACCTCGCCCGCGCTGGAGGTGGCATTGAGCCGGCCACTGTCGCTGATGTTGGTCTGGACCGCCTGCGTTCCGGACCCGATGCCCGTACCCGCCGCCAGATTGACGTTCACGCCGCTGATGATGTTCAGGTCACCGTTCTGCGTGATGCTGCCCCCCGAGCTGACACTGGTTTCGCCACTGGCGTTGTTGATGGCGCCGTTGAGCACCACATCACCGACCGAAGCCACATTCACCGTGCCCTGATCGAATCCGATGAATTCGATGCCGATGCGCTGGTCGGCCTTGACGCTTTCGGTGATCGTGGTCTTGGTGGCCGTGGTGACCGTGAATTCCTGGTAGTGGGTGGCGTTGGCGCACAGCGTCCACCAATTGCAGTCACGCCATGAATTGCCGGGTGTCAGCACGGGGGCTGCGGTGTTGATGGTTTCCTGGTCGCCGCCGGTAATGGTCGAGGCACCGTACACGGCACTGGTGGCCGGGGAGTAAACCGTCGAGTTGTCGCCCGACACCACTTGAAGGTACTCCGCCTGCGACAGCGGGTCGTTGCTGCGGACCTGCGAGGCGATGCGGTATTCGTCCAGCACTTTGCTGCTGAGAATGGCGCCGCCAAACCACCCGTTTTGCGAGTAGCGGTAGTAGTCCACACGACCCTCGTCATAGCCGACGGTCATCGTGTAGCGCAAGCCGGCCTGCGGGTCGTAGAAGGCGCTGCGTGACCCACCGGCACCGCGCAGGAACTGGGTGGTGGTGATGATGGGAGCGCCACTGGCGTCAACGCCACTGATGTTGGTGATGTTGATTTCACCCTGCACACCCTTGCCGGTGTCCAGCAGGTTGACCCACATGGGCAGGCTGCTTTCGTTGTCGACCTTGATCTGACCATAACCATCCATCACCCGCAGCTTCCCGCCGCCGGCCTGGTTGGTGTTGAAGATCTGGCCGAACAATTCGATATAGCCGCCCTGCACGCGCACGCCGCTGAGTTCGAGGCGGTTTTCCTTCGCGTTGTAGCTCACCTTGATGTCTTCCCAGGCGCCTTGCTGGTTGCCGCTGAGTCCGCTCACGGTGGCACCGCTGACCTGGAAATACTCCGAGCCCAGCACCGCTTGCTGAGCAGGCGTCAAGCCGTTGTAGTGCGCCTGTGCTTGCGCGAACGTCATGGGCACGCCACCCACCGACACGGTGGCGCTGGCGGGAATGCGCACACCCCACTCCGGGATGCCGCTCTGGATGGTGCCGTTGATGTTCAGGTAGCGGGCTGCAATCAGCACGCTGCCGTTGGCCACGATGCCCGACCCCACCGCCTCGGGCGTGCGGGAGATTTCGGCGATGTTGTCCGGGAAGGCCAGGTTGGGATCGCCATTGGTGGTCGTCAGCGGGGCGCCGGCCACATGGCTGAACGTGTTGCTGTAACTCTGAACGAAGTCGCCATTGCGCGTCTTCACCTCCACATCGTCGGCCCGGATGCTGGCCGTCTGCTCGATGCGGATGCTGCCCGCGGCGCTGTCGATCTTGACCAGGCCACGCAGGTTGCTGATGTCCCCCTTGAGGATGATGTCTGGGGCCACCGTGGCCGCGCCACCCGCCAGCGTCTGGCTGCTGTAGAAGGGATCCAGCGGGTCGTACTTGCTTTCGACCACGATCTTGGGTTTGCCCGGCAAGACCGTACTGCCACTGAAATCGGTGGTGCTGTCCGCCGTGAAGATGTCGAAACCCGCACCCCCGGCGGCACCATTGATGCCGTTGATCTGGGTGTTGTCCTTGACGTCCACGCTGTTGAGGTAAATCCTCCCGCCCTCATCCGCCGGGATGGTCAGGTCGTTCAGGATCAGGAAGCTCGGGCCATTGTTCGTGATCCTGATCTCGGCGTCACCCGGCGCGTCCAGCACGCCATTGCCTTGCAGCTTGTCGCCCCGCACATAGATGTTGCCCAGCTTGGCCTCTGCATCGCTGATGGTCAGGAACTTCGCCGTTGGACCAAGGGCGGCGACGTCGCTGTACACGTCGTTGGTGATGTCGGTCTGCACATTGACGATCTGCCCATCCAGACTGGTGATGCGGGTGGTCAGCAAGCCGATTTCGGTGTTGTTCGCCTCGATCGTGTCGGTGTTCGCCTCGATGGTGCTGGTGTTTGCATTGATCGTGTTGTTGTTGTTGTTGATCGTCGTGTTCTTGGCATTGATCTGATTCTGGATGGCCTGGCGACCCGCTGTGTCGTCTGCGTCCAGGGCATCGCGCTGAGCGATCAGGGTCGTCACCTCTGTCTGCAGCGTGGCATTCTGGCTGCTCAGGTTGGTGTTGGCCGTGGTCAGGTTGGTGTTGGTCGTCGTCAGGCCCGTGTTGGCCGTGGTCAGGTCGGTCTTGGTGGTCGTCAGGCCGGCCTTGGTCGCGGTCATGGCTGTCACCGCTTCCTGCGCCGCCTCCTTGGGGCTCAAACCCGCCACGCCCGCAAATCCGCCGCCCAGGGGGTCGGGCTGGAAACCCAGTTCCACCAGCTTGCGCTCCAGAAAACGGATCTCGGACTGGTAGGCCGCCACGGCGATCGCCGCGTCGGATCCCGCCGAACCACCGGAGTATTCCCGGATCAGCTGGTTCAACGCGTCAATGCGGTCAAGGATGTCCTGAGCCAGGCTCGCCACGCCCGTGTTGGCAATGCTGATGCCATCGGTCTTGGCGACAACGTTGCCGTTGATGTCAATCTCAAGGTTCTGCTTGCGGTGCGTACCCACATGGATCTCGCCGTTCACCGTCACGCCGGAAGTCTGGGTCTTGACCGAGTTGCCCGTGCGGGTCTCGAAGGACACATCGCCACCGCCAAACGCGTTGCTGATGGCGCTGCCCACGGCCGCGAGCGCTTCGCGGTAGAGATCCTTGCCAATGCCGACGCCCGATGCCGTTGCACTGCCCTTTTCAGCGAACAGTGCGACGTCGCTCACCGAGTTCAACACCGCACCATCGGCGATGGTGATCTGGCTGTCGGTTTCAATGACGGCGTCGGCGATGGGATCGCGGTTCACAGGGATCGCGGTGTTGTTGAACACATCGGTTCTTGCAACGACCGAACCCGAATTCAATCCCGTGTTGGAACCCGTCTCCGGGTTGTACAGCGTGCTCGCACCGGCATTGAGGCGGATGTCGTTTTGCGCTTCGAGAGAAGCCGCACCGATTTCAATGCTGTTGCTCGCCTTGAAACGTGAAACGGAGTCACCCTTGGGCGCCACGCCCACCAGACCCCAGACGTCCACCGAGGTCTGGGTGGAGATGTCGGCCACAGAGCGGGCGCCCATCATCAGGTCACCGGTTGCGCTCAATGCAACGCCATCGCCCACCTTGACTTTGGCCACATTGCTGTCTGCGAGCACCTTGGAACTGCCGCTGGCGGCCGAAACCGCGCCACCCGAAGCCATCTTCACCCGGTCCCTGGCGGTCACATCGTTCCACGCATCGAACTTGTAGGCGCCCGGGGCCATGATGCTGCCCGTCTGTTGCACCGTGGCACCGGCACCCACCTCCGCCACCGCGCTGTTGGTGATCGTGGTCAGGCTGTCGGCAGCGGGCACATCGGCCAGCCCGCCCGAGGCGGAATTCACGTTCCAGCTCGGCACGGCGATGGCCGCGCCCGTCACCGAGGTCACGCCCGGCAAGTTGGTCGTGCCTGGGCCACCTTTTTCAACCGTGTTGCTGGCCTGCACCGATACGCTGTCAGCCTCCACATAGCCGTTGGCGCCCACCGTGGAGCTGGTCGTTGCACTGCTGCTGTTGGAGGCCTTGGCTCCACTCACGCCGATCAGGGAAGCGTTGGTGCTCTGCATCCAGGCATCAAACAGGCCGTCGTAACTGGAGCGCATCACGAACGCATCCACATCGATCTTGCGTCCGTCGCCACCCACGTTGTCGCCGCTGCCGGTGCTGGCGCGGGTCTGGCTTGTGGACACCGTTTTGGCTTCAGAGAATGGCGCTGACACCAGGCCACCACTGCCCGCGATGCCGTGCGCAAAGTTGGTGTCCGAGCTGTCGGCCAGCACGCTGAGTGCGGGACCGGTCAGCTTGGCGCCGTTGCCCACGGTGGCTTCGGTCAGGGTATTCGACGTGGCCTGGGAGTAGTCCGCACCGACGGCCAGCAAGCCACCCACCGAAATGCCCACACCCGAAGACACCTGCTGGGTGTTGCTGTCGGCGTGCACGGTGGTGGCTCCGCCCATGGTCAGCGTGGCGTTGTCGCCAATGGCCGACCGGGTGGTGCCAGCGCTCTCGGCTTTGGCCAGCGTGGCGTTGATGCCGAACAACACACCGCCCGACGCACCAAAGGCCTGAGCGGCCGTGGTGGGATTGGCGCCGACCAGCCGCTGAGCGACCACATCGAGTGTGTCGCCCGAGATGCTGGCATCGCCATCGATACGGGCTTCGACGTTTGAGGTGGTGCTGGCGGTCGCCAGCGATGCGCCCACGGAACCAGCACCGATCGAGACACCTTTCGCTTCGGCACGGGTCTCCGGCGTGGCCTCTGCGGTCACGCTCACGTCGTCCTGTGCGACCACCTCCGCGCCACTGCCCATGACGGCGGATACACCCGAAGTGACTTCCGCCGTGGCCACGGCCCCCGACCCCGAGACGATGCCCGCCGCACCGGCGGTGGCGCTGGCGGAGGCCACCGAACCGTCGCTTGCCGAGATCGTCACATCGTTGACCAGCTTGCCAGCGGTCTTGCCCACGTCCACATTGGGCTGGAAGTAGGCCGATGTGCTGCCACCAAAGGTGGCGCTCGCCACCGACGCACCAATCGCCAGACCACCGGCTGCAGCGCCGATGGTGGTGGCGGAAGCCCTGCGATCCGTTTCGGCGTTCACCAGCAGGGCATCGGCACGCTCAATGGAAGCGTTGCTGCCCACATACGCCCGCGTGGTGCTTGAATCCTTGAGCACCGACACCGCGGCGCTCACGCCGATCACACCGCCCGCACCCGCCGTGCTGCGCACCCGGGACCCGGTCGCGTTCAGATTGCCAGCAGCGGCCGTGATGCTCACGTCGCCGGCGGCATCGACCGAGGTCGACGAGCCTACAAAAGCCTCGGTCGTGCTGTGGGTGATGCCCACGCCCACCGCAGCGCCGATGCCCACCGCACCGCCCGCCGCCCCGACGACTTCCAGGTCGAGCTGGGTCTTGTCGGATGCGGTGACATCCACCTTGCCACCCGCCGTCACCCGGCTGTTGTTGCCAATGAACGCCTGGGTCTTGTCCTGAGAAGCCGTCGAGCTGCTGTTCATGTCACCGGCGACGCCGAGACCGGCCGCCTTGGTGTTGACCGTCGATTTCGCGCCCGTCAGGTGCGCCGAACCGCTCACATCGTCCAGCTGCGAACCCGCATTGGTCTGCTGGGCCTGCTGGTCGGCACGACCGGCCGTTGCTCCATCGCCCAGGCCTTCCTGGGCTTCGTCGTCCAGGCTGGCGCCGATCACCGCCACCGACGCCGAACCGGCGCCGCCGAACAGGGCGCCCGCCGCAATGGCGATGGCGGTGGACTCCACGTTCTTGCTCGAAGCCGCCGTGACGCCCACATCGCGATCGGCATCCACCAGCGTGCTGTTGCCGATCGAAGCGGTGGTCGTGTTGCGCACGATGTTGGTGTCGGACATGGCGCCCACGCCAAACGCGCCACCCACGGCCCCCGAAGCGCCACCGCCCTGGAGGTTCACCGTGTCGCTGGCGCTCACCTTGACGTCTTGCGCGGCGCCACCACGCGTCTGGTTGACGCGCGTGTTGTCACCGATCGAGGCGGTCGTGCTGGACGTCAACACCTTGACACCCACCGATCCGGCCACGCCCACGCCGCCGGCCGCGGCACTGCCGGTCACGCTGCTCATGGCTGCGCTGGAAGTCGCCGCCACTTCGGTGGTGCCACCGGCATTGAGCGTCGCGGCCTCGGCCGGCGACGCTGCGCCTTCCACATAGGCCTGCGTGGTGTTGTCCACCACGCCGACCGACACCGCGCCCGACACCGCCACCACGCCGCCCGATCCGGCGAGTGTGTACATGTCGATGGCCGTGTCCTGATCCGCGTTCACACGCAGGTCGCCGGTGGCATCCACGTTGGCACCGGCATCGATGCCGGCCGTGGTGGTGTTGGCCACCGAGGCCACGCTCACCGCCGCGCCAATGCCCGCTGCGCCGACCGACACGTTGGCCGTGGCGAGGAACAGGTCTTCGCTCGCCTCGGCGCGCACGTCGACGTTGCGTGCCTTGACGTCGGCGTCGCCGATGGTGGCGCTGGTCTGCTTGTCCACCACCACGGTGTTGACCGAGCCGCTCACGCCGGCGATACCGCCGGACATCGTGCCCGAGGCCATCACCACCAGGGTGTCGTCCGTGGCGCGCACGCGCACCGATGGCGCGGCACCGACCGCATCGGCGCCCACGGGGGCACCCGCTGCATCGGTCTTGTTGACCTGGGCGCCATCGCCGATACGCGCCTGGGTGACCGACGAAATCACGTTCGAGGTCACCGTGCCGGTGACGCCGGCCGCGCCCGCGGCGGCCACGCCGAGCGAGGCGGTGATGATCTTTTCACTGCCCACGGCCGTGACCGAGAAGCCCTTGACCTGCTCGGTGCCCCGCGTACCCAAGCCTCCGGCGATCCCGGAGATGGCATTGCCTTCCGAGTCCCTGGTGGTTTCCGGGTTGCTGGTGTCGCTGGCGTCGCCACCGCCATCGCCGCTGGCACTCATGTTGAAGCTCGCGCCGTCGTTGACGTCGCCGTCCTTGACACCATCGCCATCGACATCCAGATCGCCCTTGCCCGTCGGCGCCGTTGGCAAGGCGCGCGCGGTCGTCTGGTCGATGCTGCCGTCGTAAACCGTGGCGCCGTTGACCGCATTGCCGCGCGCGTTGACCGAGGAGTTGTCCCCCAGGTAGGCGAGCGTTTCACTGGTGACCACGTTCACCCCGACCGCGCCACCCACGGCCGCGATGCCGGAGCCCGTGGCACTGGCCGACACACCCATCAACAGCGTGTCATCCGCGGCCGAAATGGCCACGTTGCCATCGGAGTCGATGTGGGCCGCTGTCTTGGTCGCATCGTCTTGCGCCGAACCGATGAAGGCCTGGGTGTTGTTGTCGATCACGTTGACAGCCGCCGCACCGCCCACGCTGGCCGCACCGGACCCCTGCACCGAGATGCCCGCGCCGATGATCTGCTGCTGCGAGTCCGCCGCCACGCGCACGTCCAGGTCGGCATCCACGCTGGCAGCTTCGCCGATGTGGGCGCTGGTGGTTTTGGACAGCGTGTTCACGTTGAGCACGCCACCCACCGCCGCCGCACCACCGCCGCCGCCGGAGCCGGCCACCGTGATCAGCTCGCTGTCGCTCTGGGCTCGCACCAGCACCGACCGGTTGCCGGAACCCGCCACCGACTGGTTGATCTGGGCAGCGCCGATGGAGGCCACCGTTTCCGAAGAGATCACGTTGATCGCCACCGAACCGCTCACGCCGGCCGCACCGCCGCCCGCCGCCGACACGCCGATGTTGAGCACCGACTCACGGGTTTCAGCGTTCACGTCCAGCGTGCGCCCGGCGTCCACGTGCGCGCCATCGCCCACCGTGGCCGCCGCTGAATCGCGCAGCAAGGTCACACCCAGCGTGCCGGCCACACCGGCTGCACCGCCGCCCGCGGCGCCGCCACCCACCTGCAGGACCTCGGTCGTGTCGCTGGCTGCAACGGTCACATCGCGTCCGGCCTTCACCGTGGCGTCCGTGCCGATGGAAGCGATGGTGTTCTGGTCCGGCACCGGGGCCGAATCGGACACCGCGCCGCCAACGGCCATCTTGCTGGTCTGGCTGTCCAGGTCGCTCTTGGTCTGCTGGGATTGCGCCGAGCTGCCGAGCATGTCGCCCACCTTGCTCTTGCCCGTTTCACTGTCGGTGTTGGTGACGGTGTTGCCCAAACCGCCGCTGGAGTCACCATCCAAAACCATCCCCACAGCCACGATGGAAATCGCACCGGCCACGCCCGCCGCACCACCACCGGCGCCGGCTGCGGCCACCGAATCGATCAGCTTGTCGGACGAAGCGTCGACGCTGATGTCCTGGCTGGCAGATACCTGCGCGTTGCTGCCGATGTACGCCTGAGTCGTGTTCTGGGCCACGGTGACCGCCACCGCGGCACCCACGCCCGCCGCGCCGCCGCCGGCGGCCGCCCCCGTCACCGACAGGCTTTCAATGCGGTCGGTCGCCTTGACATCCACGCCCTGCCCTGCGGCCGCCAGCGTCTGGTTGACCTGGGCGTCGCTGCCAATGCCGGCCTCGGTGTTCGAGGTCACCACGTTGACGCCGATGCTGCCCGATACACCCGCCGAACCGCCACCCGAGCCCGCCACCGTGATGGTGTTGACGCTCTCCGTGGAATCGGCATGGACCGATGTGATGCCCGTGGCATTCGTCTCGGCGAAATTGCCGATCCGAGCCTTGGTGGTGCTGGCATTCACCGCCACGCTCAGCGAAGCGCCCACGCCAGCGGCGCCGCCGCCGGCTGCGCCGCCCGAAATCATCCAGCTGTTGGCGAACTGATCCGCTTTCACGGACAGATTCCCGCCCGTCACGTTCACCTGGGCCGCGTCGGCCACCGACGTGCCATCCTCGATGAGCGCCTGGGTGGTGTTGGCAATGCCGACACCCGCCACCGCACCACCGACGCCCACGCTGCCGCCTCCGGCGAGACCGACCGTGGTCGACAAGGTGGAGTCCAGCGACGCCGCTTCCACTTCAACCGCCTTTTTGGCGTTGACCAGTGTGTCCTTGCCAATCTTCGCCGTGGTGGTCTTGGCGATCACGCCCACGTTGGCCGCCGCGCCGACGCCCGCACTGCCACCACCGGCCGCGCCGCCGGCCGTGTTGATCAGGCTGGTTTCATCGATCGCCTTGACGCGCACCTCCTGGTCCGCGTGCGCCAGGGTGTTGATCTGATTGATGCGCGCCGACTGGCCGATCGAGGCTTCGGTCGTGTTGGCGATCACGTCGGCCGACACCGTGGCCGCCACGCCGGTGGTGCCACCGCCGCCAGCGCTGAAAACCGTGGTGATCAGTTCTTCCCGGTTGTACGCCGTGACCGACAGGCCCTTGGCGAGTTCGGTCTTCTTCGCGCCCAGGTCCGCCGGCTCGATCGAGGTATCGCCCCCGGTGGTTTCGCCGGTGTACACGGTGCGGGCGTCGCCCAGGCCACGCGCGTTGACCACCGCGCTGTCACCGATGGTGGCCCGGGTCGTTCCGAACAAGGTGGCCACACCGATCGATCCGCCCACGCCAGTGGTGCCGCCGCCGGCGACACCGCCGGCCGCCAGCACGGCCTGGATGTCGTCCTGCGCGTTCACGCCCACGTTGCCGTCGGCATCCACGCCGGCCTGGCTGCCGATCATGGCGTGCACATCGTTCTTCACCACGGCCACCGACACCGCGCCACCCACGCCGGTGGTGCCACCGCCACCGAAACCGACCGTGACCGAGGTCAGGTCTTCCGAGGCCGAGGCGTCGATGACCACATCCTTCTTCGCGTTGACCTGTGTGACCGCGCCGTCGGCAATGCCAGCCGTCACGGTTTTCGCCATCACGTCCGTGTCCAGCGCCGCGCCCACGCCGGTGGTCCCGCCGCCAGCGCCACCGCCGGTGATCGCCAGAATCGTCGTGTCATCGCTCGCCGTGATGGCCACGCCCTGATCCGCGCTCGAATACCCGGCATCGGTGTTGACCTGCGCACCCTGGTTCACCAGGGCCGTGGTGTCGCCCACGATCACGTTGACCGACAGCGCACCGGCCACCGCCGTGGTGCCCGCACCCGCGCCCGCCACCACCGCGGAGGTCACGCTCTCGTCGGCCTGCGCGGCAACCGTCAACTGCTTCGCCGCCGAGACATCGGCGGCACCGATGGTGGCCGATGTGGCGTTGGCCAGAATTTGTGCGGCGATCGACGCACCGATGCCCGTCTGGTTTGCCGCCGACACACCACCGGACACCATCACGCCGGTCACGTCGGTTGTGGCCTTCACGGACACATCGCCCAGGGCCTTCACCGCCGCCCCATCGCCGATCAGGGCTTCGGTCTTGCCCAGTGCGACCACCACGCCCAGCACGCCGGCCACGGCGGTGCCGCTGGTCGAAGCGCCCGCACTGACCCCCACGCTGGTCATCTCCTGCAAGGATTCGGCCTGGACCTTCACGCCCGCGCTGGCGCCATTGGCGAGCACGGTCGAGTCGGCACCGATGGCGGCCCGGGTTTCGTCCAGGTTCACGGTGTCGGCGTTGGAAATGCCCACACCGGTCTGCTTGGCGCCAGCGGCAGCGCCGGCGATCGTCACGGACTGCATGTCCGAGCTGCTGGAAACGTCCACCCCCAGGGATTGCGGCCCGGTGCTGCCGATCGTGGTGACCGCGACCGCTTCACCCAGCTCGGCGATGCTCTTGTTGGTGAACACATTGACCGCAAACGCGCCGGCCACCGCCGTATCGCCCTGCGAAGCAGCGCCGGCGATGGCTTCGGTGTAGTAGTTGTTCGAAGCCAGGTAGTCCGCCGGATCGAAGGTGTCGAAGTCGAGGTTCTTGACGCCATCGACGGTGAGGTTCTTCGCGGCCGGCGTCGACACGCGGTTCTTCGTCGCCAACACGGTCAAGGATTCGGCGTTCACCGCGGTCGGGTCGAACGTGCCGCTCTCATCGGCGTCGCGCCCCACCACCGCGTGGTTTTCGTTGAGGGACACCAGCACGGCAAACGAAGCGCCCACGCCGGTCTTGCTTTCACCGCCCTTGGAGAGCGCGCCCGCGCGGGCCTGCGCGGAAATCTTGCTGGTGTCGGTTGCCGTGACCGACACATGCCCCACCTCGTTGCCCGCCGAGCCCAGCGTGGCACCTTCATCGATGGAGGCGAGTGTCTTGTTTTCGTTGACCACCACGGCCAGCCCACCGGCCACGGCCGTACCGCCGCCGCTAGCGCCCGAGACGGCCTCGGCGCTCATGGCGGTCTGGAAGGCCGCGTCGCGGTTCTGGCGCGACGCGGCGTTGATGTTCACATCCCCCGCCTGGCTCACGGTGGTGCCCGCACCCAGGGTGGCCTGGGTGACGTTGTGCGTGGCCGTGACCGCCACGGCCACGCCCACGGCGTCGTCTTCCGACACGGCCTCGCCGCTGGACTTGGTGGTGTAGTTGGTGTCGGACTGTGCGTCGAGCTTGAGCTCGCCGGTACCGGCGTTGATGTTCAGGCCCTGCCCGATCTCGGCCCGGCCCTGGTTGCGCGCCACGCTCACGCCAATGGCGGCGGCCACACTGATCTTCTTGCCCTGCTGGTCCTTGCGGGTCTGCTCGGACGCCTGGGTCGGCTTGTCGGTGCCGGGGGTGCTGCTGCTGGTGTCCGGCGTCTTGGCCTCTGGTGAACTGGTGTCGACAGCCGAGGCACCCGCGTTCTTGTTCTTGGCGAAATCGAGCTGGTTCTTTTTCTGCTCGTCAGCGGTGGTGTTGGCTTCCGGCTCTTCTTCACCCGTGGTGGCGTTGGTCTTGGCCTTCTTGGCGCCTTTGGCACCCGCCGTGGTTTCGGTCGTGATCGAGGTTTCAGACAACGCGATCAGTTCGACTCCGGTGGAGCTGTCGATATCGCGCTGCAGTTCGGCCGATACATCGTCCACCGCAATCGCCGCCGCCAGCGACGCGCCCACCGCCGTGTCGCCCTGCGCCTGGGCCGTGGCTTTCGTGGTCATCACGTTGCTCTGCTCGGCCGAGCTGCTGAACGCACCCGACAGATTCAGGCCCGTGGCCGATGCACCGACGCGTGCCTGCGTGGTGTTCACGCCGATCGACACCGCCACCACGGGCGTGATCGAGGTCTTTGCGCCGGCCGAGCCACCCACGAGCTCGGTGCTCATGGTGTGGTCGGCCCTGGCGTTCACCGCCATGTTGGCGCCGCCCGTGAGCACCGCCTGGTCGGCCACCTCGGCCACCGTCTTGTTGACCGCCACGTTCACACCGATGGACGCACCCACGCCCACTTTGGCGGTGCTGCCCGTGCCTTTCACGTCCGCCGCGGCTTTCACCGTGCTGGTCGACGCATTGCCGGCTTCGATCAGGATGTCGCCCGCGTTGGCGTTGGCGGAAGCACCCGTGCCGCTGGCATCGATATCGCCTTCCAGTCGGGCCTGGCTGCTGTTGTCCACGATGTTGATGGCCAGCGAACCCGCCACGCCCACATTGCCCGCGCCCGCGCCACTCTTGGCATCGGCCACGAAGTCGTTCTTCGCCGCGCCATCCATGCCGGCCTGGATCGTCAGGCCTTCGGTGTTGACGACCGCGTTGTCGCTCACGATGGCCGTGTTTTTGGCGGTAGCGGCGTTGACAGCCACTGCCGCGCCAATGCCCACATCGGTGCCGCCGGCATCGGTCTGGCTGCCATCGGCCAAGGCCTTGGCATCGGTCTCGGCCAGACTGGTCACGCTCAGGGCACCGTCCGTGCTGGTGATGCTGCGGCCTTTGCCGATCGACGCGGTCGTCTCTGAATTGGCCACATTCACGCCCACGGCAGCGGCCACGGCCACGCCTTCACCCGTGCCGTCGCCGTTGCTGTCGGCCTCCGCCTTGCCCGCCTGATTGCCGGTCTTGTTGGCATCGACCGACGTGTCGAGCTTCCCGCCCGTCTTGCCGCCCGTAGTCTCGGGTGCATCCGGTGCCTTGTCGGCGTTGGCCTTGCCCTTGTCTTTGGCCGAGTCGCCTTGTGCGGCGACCTGCTCGTCCACACTCTTGCCCGGCGCACCACCGGCTTCGGCCGGTGCATCGCCGTTTTCGTCGGCTTCCTGTCCGCCAGCCACGCTGGCCGTGGCCGCCGTGTCGCTGCGGGCCACCGATGTGGCGCCCACACCCACGCCCCCGTCGGCGCTGATGTCGCGCTCGACCGAGGCGATCGCCGTGTCGTTGGCAATGCCCACCGCAATCGAGGCGCCCACCGCCACCTGGTTGCCCTGGGTCTGGCCCGTAGCCACCGTCGTCTGCTCGCTGCTGTGGTCGGCCTGGCTGCTGTACGCACCGCTGATGCCCAGCCCAGCCGTGTTTTCGCCCAGGCGCGCCACCGTGGTGTTGTCCCCGACGGAAACGGCCACCACCGGCGTCACGGAGATCTTGGCACCCGAGGCACCGCCCTCCACGCTCGTGCCCATGGTGTGATCGCTGCTGGCGTTCAGCCCGAAGTTGGCCCCACCCGTGATCGCGGCCTTGTCGGCCACTTCGGCCACCGTCTTGTTGGCCACCACGTTCACACCGACCGACGCACCCACGCCCACTTTGGCCTCTGCACCGGCCTCAACTTCGGCTCCGGCGGTCACCGTGCTCGTCGAGGCGTTGCCCGCTTCGATCAGGATGTCGCCCGTGCCGGCATTCACGGTGGCACCCACGCCAAAGCCCGCACCTGCGGTGTCGGTATCACCCTGCACCAGGGCCGTCGTCGTGTTGGCCACCGTGTTGATCGCCAGCGAGCCGGCCACCCCCACCTTGCCAGCGCCCGCGCCACTCTGGGCCTCGGCCACGAAGTCGTTCTTGGCGTCAGCATCCATGCCAGCCTGGACCGTCAGGCCTTGCGCGTTGACGTTGGCGTTGTCGCTCACGATGGCCGTGTTGGTCGCCGTGGCCGCGTTCACGGCCACCGCCGCGCCGATACCCACGTTGGTGCCACCGGCGTCGGTCTGGCTGCCGTCGGCCTTGGCCGCCGCGTCGGTCTCGGCCTTGCTGGTCACGCTCAGGGCGCCGCCCGTGCTGGTGATGCTGCGGCCGGCGCCGATCGACGCCCTGGTCTCGGAGCTGGCCACGTTGATGCCCACCGCGGCCGCCACGCTCACGCCGCCTTCGCTGGTCTCGGCCTTGGGCGCTTCATCGCCGGTCGGGTTGGTGGTCTTGTCGAGTTTCTTGCCGGTCTTGCCACCCGAGGTCTCGGGTGCCGCAGGCGCCTTGTCGGCCGTTGCCTTGCCTTTGTCCTTGGCCGAGTCGCCTTGAGCGGCCACCTGCTCGTCCACACTCTTGCCCGGCGCTCCGCCTGCTTCTGCCGGCACATCGCCGTTGTCATCGGCTTCCTGTCCACCGGCCACGCTCGCCGTGGCCGACGTGTCGCTCCTGGCCACCGATGTGGCGCCCACGCTCACACCATCGTCGGCGCTGACGTTGCGCTCGACCGAAGCGATCACCGTGTCGTTCGCAATACCCAGCGCCAGCGAGACGCCCACGGACACATCGTTGCCCTGGGTCTGGCCCGTGGCGACGGTGGTCTGTTCGCTGCTTTGATTCGCTTCGCTGCTGTAGGCACCCGTCAGGTTCAGCCCCGCCGCGTTGTCACCCAGGCGCGCGATCGTGGTGTTGTCCCCGATCGAGACCGCCACCAACGGGGTCACGGCAATCCCGGCGCCCGCGGCGCCGCCCGTGACGTCCGTGCCCATGCTGTGTGCGCTCTGGGCGTTCAACCCGAAGTTGGCACCCCCGCTGATCACTGCCAGGTCGGCCACTTCGGCCACGGTCTTGTTGGCCACCACGTTCACGCCCACCGACGCACCGACGCCCACTTTGGCGCTGTCGCCTGTGCCTTGAACCTCGGCGCCAACGGTCACCGTGCTCGTCGAGGCGTTGCCCGCTTCGATCAGGATGTCGCCCGTTCCGGCGTCCACGCTCGCACCGGTTCCGCTGCTGTCGCTGTCGCCCTGGATCAGGGCGGTGGTCGTGCTGGCCAGCGTGTTGATCGCCAGCGATCCCGCCACGCCCACATTGGCCGCGCCAGCGCCGCTCTTGCTGCTGGTCGCAAAGGTATTCGACTCCCCTGCGGGCACCGTGGCCTGCAAGGTCAGCCCATTGGCTTGAACCTGTGCGTTGTCGCCAATCAGGGCCGTGTTGGTCAGCGCGCCGATGTTGAGCGCAAAAGCGGCGCCAATGCCGACATCCGCGCCGTCGCCCACCGTGCTGCCATCGGCATCCACGGTCGAGGCGTTGCTGGCCACACTGGAAACCGTGGCCAGCCCGGTGGTGTTTTGCAGGGCGCTGGAACCAATCGAAGCCTGTGTCTGGCTGTTGAGGCTGACGATCGCCACGGCAGCGGCCACATCGACACTGCCCCCCGATGTCGAACCTTCGACCTTGTAGTCGTCGAGCGCCTTTTCGGTCTCGCTCGGGCCGTCCGCCAGCTTCTCGGCATCCGTCTGCTTGGTGGCACCCTTGGCCGCTGCCTTGGCGGTATTGACCACGGTGTTCTTGGACTCCGCGCTCACCTTGAGCGAAGCCGCCTGGGTGGTTGCGCTGTCTTCGATCGAGGCCTTGGTCACGGTGGTCAGCACCGTCACAGCAACCGTTCCGCCCACGGCCGCCGGTTGGCTGGCGGTGATGTCGGCCACGGTGGTGGCTTCTACGGTGTTCTTGGCCGACAGTTCGAGCGCAGCATCTGTCGTGACAGAGGACGATCCGCCCACCTTCACCGTGGCGGTGCTGTTGATGGTGCTGATGGCCACCGCCGCATCGGCTGGCAGCGCGAGGCCCAGGCCGGTGGGCTTGACGTTGGACGTGACAGTGGACTCGGCGCTCAGCGTGGCGTTGCCGGTCGAACTCAGCACCGATGTGCCCGCCACGTTCACCGTGGCGCTCGAATTGGCCACGCTGATGGCCAGCGGCGTGTCGCCCAGCGGGCTGGTGTCGACCGAGGCCTTGGCACCGATCGCCAGCGTGCCGCTGGCGGAAACGGCGGTGTCGGTCAGGCTGATCGAGGCCGTGGCGCTCGGGATCGCGAGCGGCAGCGGCACCAGCGCACCGGTGTCGTCGTAGTCCGATTGCGCTTGCACTGAGACTGACGCGCCCATGATCGTGGCGCCGGTGGCCGTGATGCTCGCATTGCCACCGCCGCCCAATGCGCCACCCGGAGCGCGGGTGGCATTGATGGTGATGTCGCCTCCGGTGAAACCAACAACGTCTGAGTGAGACACCAGGGCGCTGCCGGCTTCCAGGGTGATGCTGCCGGCCTGCAGGTTCAGGTTGCCGGAGTTGCCCACTGATGCCGCCGTGGTTTGATTGGCTGTATCACCCCCGTCCACGTTGCGGGTCGACACCACCACGCCCGCGTTCACCGTGATCGTGTTGTCCGCCACGATGTTGTGGTTGGCACCACCGGAGTAGTAGTCGGCGCTGACCGTGACCGTTTCCGGGTCGATCAGCACGGTGCCCATCGTTCCGGTGGTGGAGGATGCGCGGAACTGGCCACCGGCCAGTTCGACATTCTTCCTGGCGCTGAACTCGATCGCACCGCCGTCGCCTGTCGCACCGGCCGACGTGTTGACCAGCGCGCCGGTCTGGGCCACGGCGCTGTTGGCGGCCATCATGTAGACGGTACCGCCGCTGGAGTTGTTGCCCAGCCCGGCCGCAGAGATGTTGGCGCCCGATTCCAGCGTGATGTTGTTGCCGGCCTGGATGGCGATCTGGCCACCGCTGACACCCTCGCTGCCCTCGTTCCGGATCACACCCGATACCGAGACGTCCTGGCTGGCCTGGATGTCGACGCTGCCGGTCTGGTTCTCGCTGTCCTCTTCGGCTGCGGACGCCACCGGTGTGACGGCCGCTGCCGGATCGTCTTCGGCCACCACCTGGATCCGGCCGTCCACCTCGACGATCTTGGTCCCGGCGGCCAGCCCGTTGACGTTGACCACATCGCTGAAATCGGGCGCCAGTCCGACGAACTTCGCGCCGCGATAGACCGTGCCACTGATCCGGACACTGCCGCCCCGGAACCTCACGCCACCCATGGCATTGACCGTGCCATCGATCGTGATGGCGCCGCCTTCGTCCGGTGCGGAGCCATCCAGCAGCGCCCCGACGGACAGGGCATCGATGTCACCCGTGTCGGTGAAAAAGGTGTCAAGGAAAGAGCGTGTCGGCGTCGACACCGTGAGACTGCCCACGTTGACCACCCCGCCCGACCCCACCAGGAAACCATGGGGGCTGGCGAAGAAAACGTTGCCACCGATCTTGTTGCCCTTGATCGAGTTGAGCATGCCGTTGATCGTGACGCGCGAATCGGTGACCATGTTGATCAGGTTGGCGCTGCCCCCCGGCAGGTGCATGTTGACCACCTGCCCGCCCCCCACTGCAAAAGTAGAAAACGAGTTGAAGGCGTTGGACCCGCTGGTGGTCGAGGTGTGCACGCTGGTTGCGCCCCCGCTGGCGCTGACCGTGGTCTGGGTCCGTCCGTCGGGCTGGATGTTGTTGGGGCCGGCTGTCGCGGGTGGCCCGAGCACGAAGCCTGCGTTGAGCGCCAGCAGCGCCGTCATCCTTCTGCGTCCGGTGCCCGATTTGCCTCGCCCCCTCGCGATCTCGGCGACCGCGGTCCAGATCATGAGGGCATCGTTCCAGACAAGGCGGTACAGGCGGTTGACAGACGAATGGCGGTGCATGACAGGTTCCTTCACATGCACCGGAGTGCCGTTACTTACATTTGGAGACAAAGCTCACGCTTTTGTTGCCCGCAGGATACATACCTTGGTGCTACGGCACAAGCGCAGCATCCCCCAAAAGGATGAACATTTGACGAAATGGCTTGTAACACCACTCACATTCAGGTACGTGACAGCGGTGGAGGCGCTCGGTGGGAGGGGGCGGCGATCAGACTGCAGGCGGCACGGCATAATTTGTTCCGGCCTGACCTGCGGTGACAATCAGACAGGAACCCTCTTCCGATGGCCGGATGGCTGGGCTGGACTCAAAGAGGGATGCCCCTGAAAGTGGCATATGGACGTTTCGGTTGCGAACAGGCGTCCTTTCGGCTTCGTGAAACCCCCGGCCCCCTCAGAGCCGCAACGGGGTCTGCCTCATGGAGCCCCCAAACACCCCGCCAGGAACTGGCAGAAAATTTTGTTGGATGAGCGGCGTTGATGCGCGAAAACAGGCAACCTGAAGGAGACGGCGAAGCGCCATCCCGGCACACACCCATGATGCAGCAGTACCTCGCCATCAAGGCCGGGTACCCGCACACGCTGGTGTTCTACCGCATGGGCGATTTCTACGAGCTGTTCTTCGCTGACGCGGAAAAAGCCGCCCGCCTGCTCGACATCACCCTCACCCAGCGCGGTCAGTCGGCCGGGGAACCAGTGGTGATGGCCGGCGTGCCTTTCCACGCCATCGACAACTACCTCGCCCGCCTCATCAAGCTCGGCGAATCGGCCGCCATCTGCGAGCAGGTGGGCGACGTCGCCACCGCCAAAGGCCCGGTCGAGCGCAAGGTGGTGCGGGTGGTCACGCCCGGCACGCTGACCGACAGCGAACTGCTGTCCGACAAGACCGAGGCCGTGCTCATGGCCGTGCACCCGGGGGCGCGCACCGGCGTCGGTCTGGCCTGGATGTCGGTCACGCAAGGCATCGTGTTCCTGGCCCAGTGCGCGAGCGACGAACTCGCCGACTGGATCGCGCGCATCGCGCCCGGCGAGCTGCTCTACAGCGCTGAGGTGACGCCTGCGTTTGAAAAGAACGTGCAGGCGCTCGCCGCCCAGCCGCTGGCCAGCGGCCAGCGGACCGTGGCCGTGCTGCGCCCGGCCTGGGCGTTTGACGGCGCCCTGGGCGAACGCAAGCTGCTTGAACAACTGGGTGCCGCGAGCCTGGCCGCCTGGGACGCGCAGGGCCTGAGCGACGCCCACGCCGCCGCCGCCGCCCTGCTCGACTACGCCGAACACACGCAGGGCCGCGCGCTCAGCCATGTGAAGAGCCTGCGCGTGGCGCGCAGCGACGAGCTGATCGACCTGCCGATCACCACGCGGCGCAACCTCGAACTCACCCACACCCTGCGCGGCGAAACCAGCCCCACGCTGTTCTCCCTGCTCGACGTGTGCCAGACCGGCATGGGCAGCCGGGCACTGCGCAGCTGGCTGCTGGAGCCGAAACGCGAGCGCTCGGAAGCGCGCGCCCGGCTCGACGCCATCGCCCTGCTGCGCAACGGCCTGGGCCAAACGCTGCGCAGCGCGCTCAAAGGCGCGAGCGACGTGGAGCGCATCACCGCCCGCACGGCGCTGCGCCAGGTGCGCCCGCGCGAACTGGTCGGCCTGGGCCAGACGCTGGGCCGCGCGCAGCAGCTCGCCCAGGGCCTGCAACACTGCCTGCCCGCGGGCGGACCGGCGCTGCTGCTGCAGATCGCGGCCGACCTCACACCACCCGCCGGCTGCGCCGACCTGCTGCTGGCCGCGCTGCTGCCCGAGCCGGCCGCGCTGGTGCGCGACGGCGGGGTGATCAATCACGGTTTCGACGCCGATCTGGACGAACTGCGCGGCATCCAGACCAACTGCGACGGCTTCCTGATCGACCTCGAAACCCGCGAGCGCGCCCGCACCGGCATCGCCAACCTGCGCGTGCAGTTCAACAAGGTGCACGGCTTCTACATAGAGGTCACGCAGGGCCAGATCGACAAGGTGCCCGACGACTACCGCCGCCGGCAGACGCTGAAAAACGCCGAGCGCTTCATCACGCCCGAGCTCAAGGCCTTTGAAGACAAGGCGCTCAGTGCACAGGAACGGGCGCTGGCGCGCGAGAAGTGGCTCTTTGAGCACCTGCTCGACGAACTGCAGGCCTACATCGACCCGCTCACCCGCCTGGCCCGCGCGCTCGCCGCGCTGGACGCGCTCTGCGCCCTGGCCGAACGTTCGCTCACGCTCAACTGGAGCGCGCCGCAGTTCGTCGCCGAACCCTGCATCGAAATCCGCGGCGGCCGCCACCCGGTGGTGGAAGCGCGGCTGAACGAAACCACTGGCGGCAGCTTCATCGCCAACGACACGGTGATGGGTCCGAAACAGCGCATGCAGGTCATCACCGGCCCCAACATGGGCGGCAAGAGCACCTACATGCGCCAGGTGGCGGTGATCGTGCTGCTGGCCAGCATGGGCAGCTACGTGCCGGCGACGGCCTGCCGCCTCGGCCCCATCGACGCCATCCACACCCGCATCGGCGCGGCCGACGACCTGGCCAACGCGCAATCCACCTTCATGGTCGAGATGACCGAGGCCGCGCAGATATTGAACGCCGCCACGCCACAAAGTCTGGTGCTGATGGACGAGATCGGCCGCGGCACCTCCACCTTCGACGGCCTGGCGCTGGCCGGCGGCATCGCCGCGCATCTGCACGACAAGGCCCGGGCCTTCACGCTCTTCGCCACGCACTACTTCGAACTCACCGAGTTTCCGGCCGCCCACCACGCCGCGGTGAACGTGCACGTGAGCGCGGTCGAAGGTGGCGGAAAATCGGGCATCGTCTTTTTGCACCAGATCGAACCCGGCCCGGCCAGCCGCAGCTACGGCATACAAGTTGCAAGGCTCGCTGGCGTGCCGGCGGCGGTGGTGCAGCACGCGCGCCACGCCCTGGCCGCACTGGAAAGCCAGAGCGAACAGAGCCGCAGCCAGGTGGACCTGTTTGCACCACCGCCGCCGAGCGCCGAACCTGAAACCCATCCCTTGCTGGCCGCCCTGCGGGGCATCGACCCCGACGCACTGAGCCCGCGCGAAGCGCTGGACCAGCTCTACCAACTCAAGAAACTCAGCCTGCAACCATGACTTATTGCGTCGCCGTCAAACTCAACGCCGGACTGGTTTTCCTGTCCGACTCGCGCACCAACGCGGGCCTGGACCAGATCAGCACCTTCCGCAAGATGATCGTCTACGAAAAGCCGGGCGAGCGCTTCATGTGCCTGCTCTCCGCCGGCAACCTGAGCATTTCGCAGTCGATCCGCGAGATTCTCCAGGTCGAACAGGTGCAGGACCACGAGGGCGGCGACCCGATCACGATCTGGAACGCCAGGAGCATGTTCGACGCCACCCGCGTGCTCGGCGCGGCGGTGCGCCACGTCTACGAACGCGACGGTGAATCCCTCCAGCGGGCCGGCGTGGATTTCAACGTCTCCATGATCTTCGGCGGCCAGATCAAGGGTGAAGGCATGCGCCTGTTCCAGGTCTATTCGGCCGGCAACTTCATCGAAGCCACGGCCGAAACGCCGTTCTTCCAGGTCGGAGAGTCCAAGTACGGCAAGCCGGTGCTGGACCGCGTGATCACGCCCGCCACCCCGCTGGACGAGGCAGCCAAGTGCGTGCTGGTGTCCATGGACTCCACGCTCAAGTCCAACCTCTCGGTGGGTCTGCCGCTGGACCTGGCGGTGTACGAGGTCGACCAGCTGCAAAGCGACAAGATCACCTGCATCGACGAAAACAATCCCTACTTCCGCATGGTGCACAACACCTGGGGCCAGAAACTGCGCGAGGTTTTCGACAGCATCGAGCACCCCACCTGGGACGGTAGCCACACCGAGGTGCCGCTGATCTGCGACAGCGCGCGCAACCAGCCGCTGAAGAAGATCAGCAACTCCAAAGAAAAATTGATCTGACCCCCGCGCCGCCTTTCGGCGTCACCCCCTTCCAGGGGGCGACACTGGCCGTCCGGCAAAGCCGGCCCAGCGGTGTCCTTGGTTGGACACTTCGCGCCGGTTGATCGGCACTGAACACCTTTTTCCAGATGTCCCTGATCGTTTTTTCGCACGCCAACAGCTTCCCCGCCAGCACCTACGGCGTGCTGTTCAAGTCGCTGCGGGCGCGCGGCTTTTCCGTGCGTGCGCCCGAGAAATTCGGTCACGATCCGGCCTACCCGGTCAGCAGCAACTGGCCGCATCTGGTGCAGCAGCTCGCCGATTTCGCGGCCCCGGAGATCGAGCGCCACGGCCAGCCGGCCTGGCTGGTCGGTCATTCGCTGGGCGGGTTCCTGAGCCTCATGTGTGCCGCGCGCCACCCGGCACTCGGCGGCCACGGCGTCAAGGGGGTGTTGCTGCTGGACTCGCCCGTGCTGGGCGGCTGGCGTGCCCGGGCGCTGGAACTGGCCAAGCGCACCCAGCTGGTGGGCTCGATCTCGCCCGGCAAGATCAGCCGCAAGCGCCGCAACGCCTGGCCCGATGCGCAGGCCGCTTTCGACCATTTCGCCCACAAGAAGGCTTTTGCCCGCTGGGAACCGCAGGTGTTGCGCGACTACATTGCCCACGCCACACACGACGAGACCACCGAGCAAGGGATGCGCCGGGTGCTGGGTTTTGAGCGCGATGTCGAAACCGCGATCTACAACACCCTGCCCCACAACCTTGACCGGCTGCTGCGCCGCCACCCCCTGCCGTGCCCGGTGGCCTTCATCGGCGGCACCGAATCGCTGGAGATGAAACAAGTCGGCATGGCCATGACGCACCGGCTGGTGGGCCGGGACCACCCCGAGCGCCTGCTCATGGTGGAAGGCAGCCACCTGTTTCCGATGGAAAAGCCCCAGGAAACGGCCGCCACCATCGACGCCGTCCTGCGCAGCCTGGGCGCCTGATTAGGGCCTGTTCACACTATTTTTCCAAGTGCGAACAATAGTGTGAACAGGCCCTGGGACAAACGGCGAAACTGCACCGGGTTTCCCCTGCTGTCCCCGTCACCGCCCAGACCCCGGCTCCGGTATAAATTGGGCAGCGTGTACCGCACGCTGGCAACGGCACACCCTAACCACTTCATGACGATCCCTGCGTCAAGCGCCACACCGCCCATTGCTGCCCCACCGTGGCAGCGCCTGCTCGACTGGGAACCCCAGTCCCGCAGCGCCTGGCAACGCTTCACGGTGGCCATCCTGCTCACCCTGCTGGCGGCCTGGCTGCGTGTTGCCCTCGCACCCGCGGAGTCGGGCGGGCGCTTCATCACGCTCTCGCTGGCCGCGGCACTGGCCGCGCTCTATGGCGGATTCGCCGCCGGCATGCTCAGCACCCTGCTGGGCATGGTGCTGGTCAATTTTTTCCTCGTCAAACCCTACCTGACGTTCGCGTTCGACAACCCGGGCGAAGCCTTCTGGCTCAACCTCTGGCACCTGCTGACCCAGCTGGTCGTCGTGGGCGCCATCTGGCTCATGCAGCAGAGAAACCAGCATCTGCGGGAAGCCAGCGAGCTGGCCCGCATCAGCCAGCAGCGTTTTCTCGACACCTTCGAACACGCTTCCGCCGGCATCTCGCACGTGGCACTGGACGGCCGGCTGTTGCGGGTGAACGAGACCTTTTGCCGGATGGTCGGCTACACCGCCGACGAACTGTTGTCGATGCGGTTCCAGGATCTCACCCACCCCGGCGACATCGACCCGGATGAAAAATTCATCAAACAGGCATTGGCAGGCAAACGAGACAGCTACGCGCTGGAAAAGCGCTACATCCACAAAGATGGCCACACCGTGTGGGCGCACCTGACCGTGGCGCTGATGCGCCGGCAGGCCGGGCTGCCCGACTATTTCATCTCCGTGGTGCAGGACACCTCCAACGTCAAGGCCGCCGATGAGGCCGTTCGAAAAAATGAGCGCCTGATGCGCCAGGCACAGGCCCTGGCGGGTTTCGCCAGCTGGGAGGCCGACATCGCCAACGACCGCTTCCGCGCGCTGAGCGGTTCGTTCCAGCGTCTGGGTCTGCCAGGCGCGGAGCTCAGTGGCGCGGAGCTGCACAGCTTCACCCACCCCAAAGACCAGCAGCGCCTGGTCCAGGAGTGGATGGACGCGGTGAAAAACACGGGGGCCTACAACTCGACCTACCGCGCCCGCATCAACGGTGCAGACCGCTGGTTCAGCGTGCGCGCCGAATTCGAGCGCGGCGTTGAAGGTCGGGCCGTGCGCGCCTTTGGCGTCACGCAGGACATCACCGAGCGCAAACGCGCCGAATATGAGGTGCGCCGTCTTAACACTTCGCTGGAACTGCGCATCCAGGAGCGCACACGCGACCTCAAGGCCGCCTACGACGAACTGGAAAGCTATTCCTACGCCGTGGCCCACGACCTGCGTTCGCCGCTGCGCATCATCAACGGTTTCGCCCAGGCGTTGGGCGAAGACAATCCCGGGCTCGACGACACCAGCAGAAACCACCTGCAGCGCATCATGGGCGCCAGCAAGAAGATGGGCCTGCTCATCGACGGCCTGCTGCAGCTTTCGCAGATCGGTCGCGGCGAAGTGGCGTGCCAACCCGTCAACCTCAGCGCCATCGCCACACGCCTGCTGGAAGAACTGGCCGCCGAGTCACCGCAACGATCGGTCTCCTGGTCGGTGGAACCCGATCTGCACGCCTCAGCCGATCCTTCGCTGATCGATGCCCTGCTGCAGAACCTGTTGCACAACGCCTGGAAATACACCGCCACCAAACCGCAAGCACACATCCGGGTGATCGCCCGCGAGGCGGACGGTCAGACCCACTACTGCGTGAGCGACAACGGTGCGGGTTTCGACATGAGCCGCGCCGACAAGCTGTTCCAGCCTTTCCAGCGACTGCACCAGCCGCACGAGTTCAGCGGCCTGGGCATCGGTCTGGCCACGGCGCAGCGCATCGTGCAGCGCCACGGCGGCGTGCTCCAGGCCGAGGGCGCACCCGGTCAGGGGGCCACGTTCTGTTTCACGCTGCCCGGCGAGGCATCGCCAGATTCGCTTCCCTGAGGTGTTTCAAGCTTTCCAGTCCACCCAGCCGAAATGGGCTGTCAGCAGGATCAGCGCACCAAAGGCGATGCGGTACCAGGCGAACGGAACGAAGCTGTGGCTGGCCACGTAGCGCAGCAGCCAGCGGATGCAGACCCAGGCGCTGAGAAACGCAAACAGCAGGCCCACGGCAAACAGCGGCAGATCGGCCATCGAGAGCATGTCGCGCGCCTTGTAGAGGCTGTAGGCGCCGGCGCCGATCAGGATCGGGATGCCCAGGAAGAAGCTGAAATCGGTCGCCACCTTGCGCGACAGGCCGAACAGCATGCCGCCGATGATGGTGGAGCCCGAGCGGCTGGTGCCGGGGATCAGGCCGAAGCACTGCGCCAGACCCACCTTCAGCGCGTCCAGCGGGGTCAGATCGTCCAGATCGTGCACGCGCACACTGGCCTGCTGGCGCCGCTCCGCCCAGAGGATGACAAAGGCCCCCAGGATGAACGCGGTGGCCACCACCGTCGGGGTGAACAGGTGCGCCTTGATGGCCTTGCCGAGCAACAGGCCCAGCACGACGGCGGGCAGGCAGCCAATGAACACGTTGAGGGTGAAGCGCTGCGCCTGGGGCTGCGAGGTCAGGCCCAGCAGCGTGGCGCGCAGGCGCTGCCAGTACACGATGATCACCGCGAAGATCGCGCCGGTCTGGATCGCGATCTCGAACACCTTGGCCCGCTCGTCGTGAAACCCCAGCAGGCTCCCGGCCAGGATCAGGTGACCGGTGGAAGAAATCGGCAGGAACTCGGTCAGGCCCTCCACTATGCCCATCAGGGCGGCCTTGATCAGCAACACAACATCCATACAGCATCCGGCGCGCGGGGCGCGCGTCACAAAAAAAGAACAGGCCAACCACTGGCCTGTTCGTAGCGTTCTATCGTACCCGCTGGCGCTGCCGCACCCAGCAGGTGACGCAGGTTCAGCGCGGCAAGGGATCGAGCTGCAGTTCCAGCCCGCCGGGCACCACGCGCAAGGCGCCGGGCTGGTAGCCCCGGCGCCCGACCGACTCCAGGTCTTCGGGCTTGAGGCGGTGCACCACCAGATCCGGCAGCAAGCCCTGAACCAGCGCACCACCCAGGCGCTTGAAACGCGCCGCATTCGCCGGCGATGCGTCGGGCAGATCCATGTTTTCCAGCCGCACATCGGTGAGCCGCACCGTGTTGTCGACCGGTTCCAGGCGCAGGCCGTAGCTCAGGCTGAGCGTGCCGCGCTGCGTGCGCGTCTCGACCAGCGGCATGCCCACGGTGAAATCCAGCTGGGTGCCGATGCGGTTCTCCACCGGCATCAGCCGCAGCCTGGGCGTGTCCAGCGTGACGTCGAACAGCTCCAGGTAACGGTTGCTGCGCGGAAACTGGCGCGCGATCGCCTCCATCAGCTTCTTCTCGGAAATCTTGACCGTGCGCGGGCTGGGTTGCAGTGCCGCGCAGCCGGTCAGTACCCCGGTGGACAGCGCTCCAGCCACCAGCATCCCGGACCAAAGCAGCTGTCGTCGGGCGGTGTCGGGCATTCGGTGTTCCTTGGCAATGGGGGTGGGTCGACCCATTGTAGGAACACCAAGGCCCGCCCCCGATCATCGGGTCTGAAGCACCGTGCCAGCGCGCCACGTCCACCCTTCGCGCCCGCGGGCAGCATTTCACACCCACGCTCCGTCGTTTCATCTCAAGGGGCTCGCACCAGAACGGGTCGCGCGGCACAGTCACGCCACGGTCCCCGCAACGTCCGGCCAACCCAGGAGCCACCCATGAACGCCAGCACCCCTTTCTCGCTCTCGCCCGACCAGGAGCGCCTCGCGCAACGGCGCGTCAAGGCCCGCCTGGGCTGGTACACCCACGCCTTCATCTACTTCTGTGTCATCAGCGGCCTGACCGTGCTGGGCTGGTGGCAGGGCCACCTGTGGCCGGTGGCGCCGGCCCTGGGCTGGGGCTTCGGCTTGCTGATGCACGGCCTGGGCGTGTTTGGCTTCGGCGCGGGATCGGACCTGCGCCAGCGGCTGGTGGAGCAGGAGCGCCAGCGCCTGTACGCCGCCTCCAACGGAAAACAACCATGACAAACCGCCCCAACCCTTCCATCGCCTGGTGGACCCTCACCCTGCTCTGTCTCGGCGTGGGCGCCTACGCCTGGGTGCTCTATGGCCTGCTGCCCGAGGTGCCGGCCACAGCGCCCGAGTTCCAGGCCAGCTTCGCGCGCCACCACCCCGCCGTGTTCTACGTGCACGTGATGGCCGCCGCCCTGGCGCTGCTGATCGGCCCCTGGCAGTTCCTGCCCGCGCTGCGCGCGCGTCACCCGCGCCTGCACCGCTGGCTCGGCCTCGTCTACCTCGGCGGCGGCGTGCTGGCCGGTGGCGTCTCCGGCCTGCTGCTGGCGCCCAACACCTTCGGCGGCCCTGTGGCCAACCTTGGTTTTGGCGTGCTCGCCCTGCTCTGGCTGTTCAGCGGATGGCGCGCCTACCGCGCCATCCGCCAGGGCCGGGTTGACGAACACCGGCGCTGGATGCTGCGCAACTTTGCGCTTGCCTGCGCGGCCGTGACGCTGCGGCTCTACCTGCCGCTGTCCTTCGTCAGCGGCCTGCCGCTGGCACCGGCCTACGCCGCCATCGCCTGGCTGTGCTGGGTGCCCAACCTGCTCTGGGCCGAGTGGCACATCCGGCGCTCCGCGCCAGCGCCCGTCGCAGCCCGGCTGGGTGCTTTCGCAGGCTGAGGTCAGCGTGCCAGAATCGTCCGCGTCCCACCAACGGCTGCTGCTGCCCATGACCCTGCGCCCCGACTCCGCCCTGCTGCGCTGGCTGCCCCCCGACAGCCGACGCGGCGTGGCTCAGCGCATGGGCATCGTCTGGGCCGTGGCGCTGCTGATCGCGCTGTTCCAGTGGGGTTCGGGCCACAAGAACCACAGCCTCGACGCGGCCCTGGTCTACAGCTACGCCATCAGCACCGCCATCTGGTTCCTCACCGACCCCGGCCGCATCGCGCTGCACCGCCTGCTCGGCACGCAGGGGCCGCACTACTGGGGGCTGTCGCTGCGCATGATGGCCTACCTGCTGGCGGGCGTCGTGGTCGGTTACACGCTCGGCACCTTCGTCGGCGACGCCTACACCGGCCACTCCACCTGGGAGCTGCTGACCGTGTCGCCCCTGCGCTTCTTCGGTTTCTGGCTCTCCACCCTGGGCATCAGCCTGGGCTTCCTGTTCAGCTTCTACCAGCGCGCGCGCAACCAGGACCTGCAGCGCCAGGCCACCGAAGCGCGGCTCAAGCTGCTGGAGACGCAGCTTGAACCCCACATGCTGTTCAACACCCTGGCCAACCTGCGCGCCCTGATCGCCACCGACCCGCCGCGCGCCATTCGCATGCTCGACCGCCTCAACGACTACCTGCGCGCCACGCTGCGCGCCTCGCGCACCGACGGCTCGACCGGTAGCCACACCCTGGCCGACGAGTTCGCCCGCCTGCGCGACTACCTCGAACTCATGGCCGTGCGCATGGGGCCGCGCCTGTCGTACACGCTGGACCTGCCCGAGGCGTTGCAGCGCCATCCGGTGCCGCCGCTGCTGCTGCAGCCGCTGGTGGAAAACGCCATCCGCCACGGCCTCGAACCCAAGCTCGACGGTGGCCGCATCGACATCCGCGCCAGCAACGACGGCACCGGGCAGCTGCTGCTGGAAGTGGTCGACACCGGCGTCGGCATGGACACCGGCGGTGCCCCGCCGAGCGGCAGCGGCTTCGGCCTGTCGCAGGTGCGTGAGCGCGTGGCCAGCCTGCCCGGCGGCGGACGCGTGGACCTGAGCGCGCAACCCGGCCACGGCGCCACGGTGCGCATCCACTTGCCTTTCGTGAACACCCCCCAGCCATGAACGCCACCGCCCTCATCGCCGAAGACGAACCGCTGCTGGCCGCCGCGCTGCAGGCCGAACTCGCGCGCGCCTGGCCCGGGCTGCAGTTGCTGGCCACCGTGGGCAACGGTGCCGCCGCGGTGACGCAGGCGCTCGCGCTGAAACCGCAGGTGCTGTTTCTCGACATCCGCATGCCCGGCCTGAGCGGCCTGGAAGCCGCCGTGCAGCTGGCCGAAGATTGGCCAGAAGCTGGCCCGGGCGCGGCGCCTTTCCCGGCCATCGTCTTCGTCACCGCCTACGACCAGTACGCCGTGCAGGCCTTCGAGGCACAAGCGGTGGACTACCTGCTCAAGCCGGTGCAGCCCGAGCGCCTGGCGCGCACGGTGCAGCGCGTGCAGCAGGTGCTGGCGCAGCGCAGCCCCGCCGAGGTCGCCGCGCCGCTCGAACACACGCTGACCCAGCTGCGCGCCCTGCTCGCGCCCGCAATGGCGTCCACGCCCAGCGAGCCCCTGCGCGTGATCCAGGCCAGCGTGGGCCAGCAGATCCGGCTGGTGCCAATCGACGAGGTGCTGGTGTTCGAGGCCGCCGACAAATACGTGCGCGTGCTCACCGCCAGCGAAGAGCTGCTGATCCGCACCCCCCTCAAAGATCTCACGCCGCAGCTCGACGCGAGCCTGTTCTGGCAGATCCACCGAGGAACCGTGGTGCGCGCCACCGCGATTCACAGCGTCAGCCGCGACGAAGCCGGCAAGCTCAGCCTGCGGCTGAGGGGACGCACGGAGTCTTGGTCCGTAAGCCGGCTTTACGCTGGGCAGTTCAAGGCGATGTGAATGCCTGGCCTTTCGGGGTCTTTTTTGCCCTCTGTCTGGTGTGTGCGGGCAACTTGTTCACGGGTGCAGCACCTCGCGGCTGCGGCAGGCGCTGCCCGGCGGGGGCTCATCCGGAGTGGTCGGCGCGTTGCGCCGACTTCGCTGTGCCCACCCGTCTGGGGCCGGCGCGGCCAAACTCGCTGCGTTCGCTGCGCTCTCTCCGCTCAGACAGTGGCCGCGAGCATGAAACGAAGCGCGCACTGGCGCGCCCGACCCCAGACGGGCGGACACAGCCACTCCGGAACATCGCCCCCACCGGGCAGCGCCTGCCTCAGCTAGAGACGGAGGGGTATTCCAACGGTGGCGCGCCTACACCCTGTTGGCCAAGGCGTGTGTGGGCAGGCCGCAGCGCGCCATGTGAGGCGCCGAGAAGCGCAGTGGCCGTGGCTGCGCGCGCAGCGCGCTTCGTTGACTGACTCGTCGCACTTGTCTGAGCGGAGAGAGCGCAGCGAACGCAGCGAGTTGTGCGACGGGCCACGGCCGCGAGCATCGCAGGGGAGTCGGTGCATCGCACCGACCGCCTCACTCAAGCGCTGCGGCCTGCCCGCACACGCCTTGGCACCGCGCGGTGCAACGAACGAGCTCACCACTCGCTCGCAGATCACAGGAATGACCTTGCAAGAAGGCGCTAAAAACTGCCCGTAAACCGGTAACGCGCCGCCGGGTGCCACATCGCCGCCACCGACGCCACCTGCCCCTGTGAATGCGTCTGCCGACGCAGCACCAGACAAGGCTCTTCGGACGCCATGTGCAACATCTCGGCCACGTCGCGCGGCGGCAGGCAGGCCTCGATGACGAAGCGCACGCCCTGCAGCGGCGCCACGCGCATCAGGTAGGCGTTGGGTGTCTGACTCGCGAAATCTTGCGCGAGGTAGTCCGGCGCCACAGACGGGTTGACGTATCGGTCTTCGACCTGGATCGGCTCACCGTCCTCGAAGTGCACCACCACCGAATGGAACAGCGGCTGCTCGGCCTTCAGCCCGAACTGCCGCCCCAGCGCCTCGCCGGCCTTGGTGCGCTCCAGCTTGTGCAGCTCGCTGCGGTGCACGTGGCCACGCGCGGCGATCTCTTCGGCGATGTTGCGGATCTCGACCAGCGTGGCCTGGTACTTCTGCTGTGCCACGTAAGTGCCCGAGCCCTGCACCCGCTCCACGATCTGCTCGTCGCTCAGCTCGCGGATCGCGCGGTTCACCGTCATGCGCGACACGCCGAACGTGCGCGCCAGCGCCTCTTCGCCCGGGATCGCCTCGCCCTCCTGCCAGGTGCCACTCTGGATCTGCGCCAGCACATGCTGCTTCACCCGCAGATAGGCGGGCTTGCGGTCGTCGGCAGCCGCGGCGGGCAAAGGGGTGGAACCGTTCGTCATAGGGTTTTTACGGGGGTGCAAACCGATGAAGTGGTATTGACAGGAGGGATTATGGCCAGATAAAGTTGTATATACATATCAAAGACAGAAATTTCGATATGTACAGACATACCGTCGAAACCGCCCCGAGGAAACAGCCCATGAACACCCGCACCGCCACGACGTCCAGCCCGCCCGTCCCCGCCGCCGCCTTCCTGCGCCTGCTGGCCTACAGCAGCATCGGGCTGGTGATGTTTTTCCTGCCGCTGGAGATCGCCGGCAAGACCACCATCCTGTTCGACCACGCCGCCACCTACCTCGCCCAGCAACAGCGCAGCCTCTCGATCGCGCTGGTGCTGGCGCTCATGGCCTGGGGCGCGGCCGCGCCCTTCGCCCGGGGCAGCTGGCGCGCCAGCACCACCACCGCCGTGTTCAGCGTGCTCAAGGTCATGGGCCTGGTGCTGGCGCTGATGTATTTGCTGAAACTCGGGCCCGCGCCGCTGTTCGAAAAGGACATGCTGCCCTTCCTGTTCGACAAGCTCGCGCTCACCGTCGGCCTGATCGTGCCGCTGGGCGCGGTGGCGCTGGCCTTTCTGGTGGGCTTCGGCCTGCTGGAGTTGGTGGGCGTGCTGATGCAGCCGGTCATGCGGCCGATCTGGCGCACGCCCGGTCACTCCGCGATCGACGCCGTCGCCTCCTTCGTCGGCAGCTACTCGGTTGGCCTGCTGATCACCAACCGCGTCTACGTCGAAGGCAAGTACACGGCGCGTGAAGCGGCCATCATCGCCACCGGCTTTTCCACGGTCTCGGCCGCTTTCATGGTCATCGTGGCCAAGACGCTGGGCCTGATGGAAGCTTGGAACTTCTACTTCTGGTCCACCTTCGTGATCGCGTTCGCCGTCACCGCCATCACCACCTGGCTGCCGCCGATCTCGCGCATGGACAACAGCGGCGGCGTGAGCAACGCCCTGCCCGCCGGGCGCAACCGCTGGCAAGCCGCCTGGGACGCCGGCCTGGCCCAGGCCAGCAACGCACCGCCGCTGTGGCGCGTGTTGCGCGACAACCTGCGCGACGGCCTCGCCATGGCCAGCGCGGTGGTGCCCACCATCCTCGCCGTCGGCCTGATCGGCCTGCTGCTGGCGCGCTACACGCCGGTGTTCGACGTGCTCGGCCTGTTGCTGCTGCCCTTCGTGTGGCTCGGTGGCCTGGCCGAACCGGTTGCCACCAGCAAGGCCCTGGCCTCGGGCCTGGCCGAGATGTTCCTGCCCGCGCTCCAGCTCAAGGGCGCCGACCCGGTGGTGCGCTACGTCGCCGCCGTGGTCTCGGTCAGCTCGGTGCTGTTTTTCTCCGGCTCGATCCCCTGCGTGCTGGCCACGCGCATTCCGATGTCACTGCGCCAGATGGTCGCCGTCTGGTTCGTGCGCACCGCGCTGAGCATCCTGCTGGCCGCCGGCGCCGGCCACATCGCGTTTGCCCAGGGCTGGATTGGCTAGATGACACCCCCGCCGCGCTCCGCGCGACCCCCTCAAGGGGGCGGCACTGGCCGTCCGGCAAAGCCGGCCCGGCGGTGCCCCTCGGTTGGGTGCCTCGTGCGTCGCGGATCACGCTCCGGCGTGAGGTAGCAATCAATACCTCTTTTTCACCCACCGATTTCTTCAAGGAGTTCCCATGAACACCAACACCGACCCCCGCCTCGACCCCACCCGCGTCATCCGTGCCCCGCGCGGCAACACGCTGACCTGCAAGAGCTGGATCGCCGAGGCCGCCTACCGCATGATCCAGAACAACCTCGACCCCGAGGTCGCCGAGAACCCGCAGCACCTCGTGGTCTACGGCGGCATCGGCCGCGCCGCGCGCGACTGGGCCTGCTTCGACCAGATCCTCGCCTCGCTCAAAGACCTGAACGACGACGAAACCCTGCTGGTGCAGTCGGGCAAGCCGGTCGGCGTGTTCAAGACCCACAGCAACGCGCCGCGCGTGCTGATCGCCAACAGCAACCTGGTGCCCAAGTGGGCCAACTGGGAGCACTTCAACGAGCTCGACCGCAAGGGCCTGTTCATGTACGGCCAGATGACCGCCGGCAGCTGGATCTACATCGGCAGCCAGGGCATCGTGCAGGGCACGTTCGAGACCTTCGTCGAAGCCGGCAAGCAACATTACGGCAATGATCTGTCCGGCAAGTGGATCCTCACCGCCGGCCTCGGCGGCATGGGCGGTGCGCAGCCGCTGGCCGCCACACTGGCCGGCGCCTGCTCGCTCAACATCGAGTGCCAGCAGAGCAGCATCGACTTCCGCCTGCGCACGCGCTACGTGGACAAACAGGCGCGCGACATCGACCACGCGCTCGAACTCATCAAAGAGCACACGGCGAAGAAAGAAGCCGTCTCCATCGCCCTGCTCGGCAACGCCGCCGAGGTGCTGCCCGAGCTGGTGAAGCGCGCCAAGGCCGGCGGCATCCGACCCGACCTGGTGACCGACCAGACCTCGGCGCACGACCTCATCAACGGCTACTTGCCCGTGGGCTGGAGCGTGGCGCAATGGAAGACCGCACAGAAGGACCCGGCGCAACACGCCCGCCTCACCGCGGAGGCCGCGCAGGGCTGCGCGGTGCACGTGCAGGCCATGCTGGATTTCCAGAGCATGGGCATCCCCACGGTGGACTACGGCAACAACATCCGCCAGGTCGCGTTCGACCAGGGCGTGAAGAACGCGTTCGATTTCCCCGGCTTCGTGCCCGCCTACATCCGCCCCATGTTCTGCGAAGGCAAGGGCCCGTTCCGCTGGGTCGCGCTCTCGGGCGACCCGGAAGACATCTACAAGACCGACGCCAAGATCAAGGAACTGTTCCCTAACAACCACCACACGCACCGCTGGCTCGACATGGCGCGCGAGCGCATCGCCTTCCAGGGCCTGCCCGCGCGCATCTGCTGGCTCGGCCTGGGCGAGCGCCACATCGCCGGCCTGGCCTTCAACGAGATGGTGAAAAACGGCGAGCTCAAGGCGCCCATCGTGATCGGCCGCGACCACCTCGACACCGGTTCGGTCGCCAGCCCCAACCGCGAGACCGAGGCCATGAAAGACGGCACCGATGCCGTGAGCGACTGGCCGCTGCTCAACGCCCTGCTCAACACCGCCGGCGGCGCGAGCTGGGTCAGCCTGCACCACGGTGGCGGTGTGGGCATGGGTTACTCGCAACACTCGGGCATGGTGATCGTGGCCGACGGCACCGACGCCGCCGCCGAGCGCCTGGCGCGGGTGCTGGTGAACGACTGCGGCTCGGGCGTGATGCGCCACGCCGATGCGGGCTACGAGCTGGCGATCGCGACTGCAAAGAAACAGGGCCTCAATCTGCCCATGATCGGATGACACTTCACACCATGACCCACTCCCTCACCCTGCAACCCGGCCAGATGAGCCTGGCCGATCTGCGCACCGTATGGCAACAGCCCGTGCGCATCCAACTCAGCGACGACGCGCAAGCGGGTATCGCGGCTTCGGCCGCGGCGATCCACGCCATCGTGCAAAAAGGCGATGCGGCCTACGGCATCAACACCGGCTTCGGCAAGCTCGCCAAGACGCGCATCCCCGACGACCAGCTGGAGCTGCTGCAGCGCAACCTGATCCTGTCGCACTCGGTCGGCACCGGCGAACCCATGAGCGACGCCACCGTGCGCCTCGTGGTGCTGATGAAGGCAGCGAGCCTCGCGCGCGGTTACTCGGGCGTGCGCCCGGTGATCATCGACACCCTGCTCGCCCTGCTCAACGCCGGCATCACGCCGCGCATCCCCGTCAAGGGCTCGGTCGGCGCCTCGGGCGACCTCGCGCCGCTGTCGCACATGACGCTGGCCCTGATGGGCGAAGGCGAGGTGCGCATGAACGGCGAGTGGCTACCCGCCGCTGCGGCGCTCAAGGCCGCCGGCATCGCCCCGCTCACACTCGCGGCCAAGGAAGGCCTGGCGCTGATCAACGGCACCCAGGTCTCCACCGCGCTCGCGCTGCACGGCCTGTTCATGGCCGAGCGCCTGCTCGAAGCCGGCACGGTGACCGGCGCGCTCAGCGTGGACGCGGCCAAGGGCAGCGACGCGCCGTTCGACCCGCGCATCCACGCGGTGCGCGGCCAGCCCGGCCAGATCGCCGTGGCAGCCGCCACGCGCGCCCTGCTCGCGGGCAGTCAGATCCGCCTCTCGCACGTGGTGGACGACGAGCGCGTGCAGGACCCCTACAGCCTGCGCTGCCAGCCGCAGGTCATGGGCGCCTGCCGCGACCTCATCGTCAACGCCGCGCGCACCCTGCTCACCGAAGCCAACGCCGTCACCGACAACCCGCTGGTGTTCACCGACACCAACGAGGTGCTCTCGGGCGGCAACTTCCACGCCGAGCCGGTCGCCTTCGCCGCCGACACGCTGGCGCTGGCCATCGCCGAGATCGGCGCGATTTCGGAGCGCCGCATCGCGCTGCTGATCGACAGCACGCTCTCGGGCCTGCCGCCCTTCCTGGTGGACAACCCGGGCCTCAACAGCGGCTTCATGATCGCCCACGTCACCGCTGCAGCGCTGGCCTCGGAGAACAAGTCGCACGCGCACCCCGCCAGCGTCGACAGCCTGCCCACCAGCGCCAACCAGGAAGACCACGTGAGCATGGCCACCTACGCCGGGCGCCGCCTGGCCGAGATGGCCGACAACACCGCCACCATCCTCGGCATCGAGTGGCTGGCCGCCGCGCAGGGCGTGGACTTCCACCGCCCGCTCGCCACCTCGCCCCGCCTCGCTCAGGTGCATGCCGCACTGCGCGCCCAGGTGCCGTTCTACGACAAAGACCGCCTGTTCGCACCCGACATCGAAGCCGCGCGCCGGCTGGTGCTGGAGGGTGCGGCCGGTGCGGCGCACCAGGACCTGTTTGCTTCGGTGTGGTCGCACTGAACGCGCCATGAACACCGCGCGCAGCATCACCGTCGACAGCGCTCCGGCCACGCCGTGGCGCAACGGCGGTGGCGTCACGCGCGAGCTGCTGACCTGGCCCGATCCGGCAGACTGGCGGCTGCGCATCAGCGTGGCCGACATCGCCGCTGACGGGCCGTTTTCGGCCTTCCCTCGCGTGCAACGCTGGTTCACGCTGCTCTCGGGCGAGGGCGTGGTGCTGGACTTTCCCGACCAATCGCTGGCGCTGCGCCCGGGCGATGCGCCGCTGGCCTTCGACGGCGCTGCGGCGCCCGGCTGCCGCCTGATGGGCGGCCCGGTGCGCGACCTCAACCTCATGGTTCGCGGCGGCACGGGCGGCATGGCCACCGTGTCGCCCGGCACCGCCTGGTCAGCCCCTCCCGGCGCTCAGGCCGGCCTTTTCGCGCGCGTGGCCGGCCGCTGGCGCAACGGCGATCAGCAGCGTGCCCTGCCCGCCCTCTGCCTGCTCTGGTTCGACGCGCCGCCTCCGGGCGACTGGCGCTTTGAACCGGACGTCCCCGCACCGGCCGTAGGCTGGTGGCTGCACCACATTCCCGAAGGCGTGACCCCATGACCACCACCACCCTCTGGCACAACGCCCGCATCGCCTCGCTGGACCCCGCTCAAGGCGCCGACGGCTGGGGCCTGATCGAGGACGGCGCCATCCTCACCGACGGCGACCAGATCGCCTGGGTCGGCCCGAACCGCGGCCTGCCCGACCACGCCCGGCCCGCTCACGAAATCGACCTCGGCGGCGCGCTGGTCACCCCCGGCCTGGTGGACTGCCACACCCACCTGGTCTACGGCGGTCAGCGCGCGGCCGAGTTCGAGCAACGCCTGCAGGGCGCGAGCTACGAAGCCATCGCGCGCGCAGGCGGCGGCATCCGCTCCACCGTCGCGGCCACGCGAAACGCCAGCGAAAACGCCCTGCTCGCCAGCGCCACGCAGCGCGCCCGCTGCCTCATGGCCGAGGGTGTGACCACGCTGGAAATCAAGTCGGGCTACGGCCTCTCGCTGGAAGCCGAAGCGCGCTGCCTGCGCGTGGCGCGCCGGCTCGGCGTTGAGCAACGCCTGGATGTGAAAACCACCTTCCTCGGCGCCCACGCCCTGCCGCCCGAATTCGACGGCCGGCCCGATCACTACATCGACGCCGTCTGCGCCTGGCTGCCCGAGCTGCACGCCCAGGGCCTGGTCGACGCGGTCGATGCCTTCTGCGAGAACATCGGCTTCAGCCCCGCCCAGACGCGCCGTGTCTTTGAAGCGGCCAAAGCCCTCGGCCTGCCCGTCAAGCTGCACGCCGAACAACTCTCCGACCAAGGCGGCACCGCGCTCGCGGCGTCGTTCGGCGCGCTCTCGTGCGACCACCTCGAACACCTGAGCGAGGCCGGCATCGCCGCCATGAAGACGGCAGGCACCGTGGCCGTGCTGCTGCCCGGCGCGTATTACTTCCTGCGTGAAACCAAGCTGCCGCCCATCGCGGCGCTGCGCGAAGCCGGCGTGCCCATGGCCGTGTCCACCGACCACAACCCCGGCACCTCGCCGGGCCTGTCGCTGCTGCTCATGGCCAGCATGGCCTGCACGCTGTTCCGCCTCACGCCGCTCGAAGCGGTGCAGGGCATCACGCTGCACGCCGCGCGCGCCCTCGGCCTGACCGACCGCGGCCAGCTCGCCGCCGGACAACGCGCCGACTTCGTGGCCTGGGACCTTCACCACCCGAACGAACTGGCCTACTGGTTTGGCCACAACCCCTGTCGTCGTGTGATCGCGGCGGGCCTGGAGCGCACATGAACCCCACCGACACCTTTGAATGGCGCGGCCGTGACGATGCCGAAGAAACCGGCGTCAGCACCCGCTGGCACCATCGCGTGCAGCCCGCCGCCGCACACAGCTCCGGCGGCGTCACGCTGATCGGCTTTGCCGTGGACGAAGGCGTGCGCCGCAACGCCGGGCGCACCGGCGCCGCCGCCGGGCCGCTCGCGCTGCGCGGTGCGCTGGCCAACCTGCCGGTGCTCGGTGAACCGGCGCTCTGGGACGCGGGCGATGTGGGCTGCGCCGACGGCGGGCTCGAAACCGCGCAGGCGCAACTGGGCGAGCGCGTGGCCGAAGCCATGGCGCGCGGCAGCCTGCCGCTGGTGCTCGGCGGTGGCCACGAAATGGCCTGGGGCACGTTCCAGGGCATCGTGCAGGCCCGGCCCGACGCCAGCCGCCTGCTCGTGGTCAACCTCGATGCGCACTTCGACCTGCGCGTGGCCGCCCGGGGCAACTCGGGCACGCCGTTCCGCCAGATGCACGACTGGTGCGCCGAGCGCGGCCAGACCTTCAACTACCGCGTCTTCGGCATCAGCCGCTTCGCCAACACCCAGGCCCTGTTCGACCGCGCCCACGCCATGGGCGTGCGCTACTGGCTCGACGACAGCCTGCAGGACGCCGCCGGCCTGCGCGACGCGCAGCAGGCGCTGGCGATTGACCTCGCGCGCAGCGACGCGGTGTACCTCACGGTGTGTCTGGATGTCTTGCCCGGCGGGCAGGCCCCGGGCGTCTCGGCGCCGGCGCCGCTGGGCGTTCCGCTGGCGCAGGTGGAGCGGCTGATCGATCAGGTGCTGGCGTCGGGCCGCGTGGTCGCGGCCGACATCGCCGAACTCAACCCGGCGCTGGACCGCGATGGCCTCACCGCCCGGGTGGCGGCGCGGCTGGCGGCGCGCATCGCACGCAGCCGCGGCGCCTGATCGCTCGAAACAGCTGGTATCTATTCAATACACGGATATGAGCGGGCACATGAAGAGTGAAATATGATATTCGTTTATCTATTCATATTTTGATTCAATGACCGCCAGCGACCCGCCTGAAAACGCCGCACTCACCCGCCTGCGCGAACTCGGCGGCGTGGCCAGCAGCGCCGAGCTGCAAGCCCGGCTGGGCGTGAGCCAGGCCACCGTGTCGCGGCTGCTCGCGCCGCTGTTGCGCAGTGGCCGGGTGCTCAAGGTGGGGGCCGCGCGCTCGCAGCGCTACCTGCTGCCGCGCGCCATCGAAGGCGTGGGCAGCGCCGTGCCCATGATGCGGGTGGACGCGCAAGGCCAGGCCAGCCCCTTCGGCCGCATGGTGCCGCTGCCCGGCGGGCGCTTCTGGGTCGACGAGGCAGACGGCCTGAGCCAGCTGCACGACGGCCTGCCCTGGTTCCTGAACGACATGCGCCCCCAGGGCTTCATGGGCCGCACCTTCGCGCTCGCCCACCCCGAACTGCGCCTGCCCGGCGACCTGCGCTACTGGAGCGACGACGACGTATTGAAGGCGCTGGTGCAGGCCGGCGACGATCTGCCCGGCAACCTGATCGTTGGCCAGCCCGCGTTCGAGCGTTTCCACACGCTCGCGCAGCGCGCCTCGCGCGTGAGCGTCCCCGAGCTTGAATACCCGGCGCTGGCCGAGCAGGCCATGCAGGGCACGCTGCCCGGCTCGTCGGCCGGCGGCGAACAGCCCAAGTTCTGCACCGTGTTCAACGGGCAGGCGGTGATCGTGAAGTTTTCGCCCGCGGGCGATGCCCCGGCCGACCAGCGGATGCGCGACCTGCTGGTCTGTGAACACCTGGCGCTGCACACGCTGGCGCAGGCCGGCCTGCCGGCGGCGCAGACGCGCATCGTGGCGGCGGGTGGGCGGGTGTTTCTGGAAGCGCAGCGTTTCGATCGCACGGCGCGTGGCCGCATCGGCATGGTCTCGCTGCTGGTCTACGACTCGGAATACGTGGGCCAGATCGACGACTGGGCCGCCACCTCGCTGCGCATGGTGCAGCGGGGCCTGCTCAACGAAGAAGACGCCAGCCACCTGCGCGTGCTCGAAGCCTATGGCGCGCTGATCGCGAACACCGATCGTCACTACGGCAACATATCTTTGCTTCTGGACAACGACGACTGGCGCCTCTCGCCCACCTACGACATGCTGCCCATGCTGTACGCGCCGGTGAACGGCGAGCTGGTCGAGCGCCGTTTCAGCGAACGGCCCCTGCACCCCACGGCCAACACCCTGGCCGAATGGCCGCAGGCCCGTGAACTGGCTCTCGTGTTCTGGGCTGCGGCGGCGGGCGACGCCCGCATTTCAGCCGGCTTTCGCGCCACCGCCCAGGCCAACCACGACACGCTGCGCCAGCTCTGAGCGGCTGGGCGCAGCGGGCCCGTCAGTCCTCAGCGGCGGCCGTCACCGCGACGGTCGTCGTCCCAGCGACCATCATGGCGGTCGTGGCGGTCGTGACGGTCATGGCGCCAATCGCGACGGTCGTGGCGGCGGTCATGGCGCCAGTCGCGGCGGTCGTCCCAGCGCGGACCGTAGCCCCGGCCCGGGTGGCCCGGGTAGTAATACACCGGCGCTGGCGCCACCACCACCGGCCGCACGTAAGGGTACGGATACGGCTGGTGCTGGATCACATAGGGCTGGTAATACACCGGCGGTGCGTTCGACACACCCACGGCCACACCGGGGGCGTGCAAGCCGATCGAGAAGTGGACGTTGTCGCGCGCTTGCGCGGTACCGGTGGTGGCGGCCCAGCCGGCAGCAGCCAGCGCCAACAGCGCCAGACCTTTGGCCAGTCCCGAGCTGCGGCCCCATGGCGTTTTGAAAGTCATCGTGTTCATCGTGGTTGCTCCTGTTGACGGTGCCTGTCTGGTCACCGTGTGCCTATTACAGGAGAATCATCCGTGTTCTGTACCGCATGCACAGTCAAAGACGTTGCCAAAAGTAACGCACGACTGTCTGAATGGGAGGTAAAAAATGACCGACATCACCACACAGCCGCAGGAAGTGCTCGACTTCTGGTTCGGCGATGGCCTGCTCCACGACTGGCCCACCAGCGACCGCAGCGCACTCTGGTTCGGCGGCGGCGCCGCGCAGGACGCGCTGATCACGCAGAACTTTGGCGCCCTGGTCGAGAGCGCGCTCGGCGGCGGGCTCCACGACTGGGAGGCGCAGCTGGAGTCGCGCCTCGCGCTCATCGTGGTGCTCGACCAGTTCACCCGCAATGTGTTCCGCGGCCAGGCGCGCGCCTTCGCCGGCGACGGCCGCGCGCAGAAGCTCGTGCTGCAGTCCCTCGCGCTGGCGCAAGACGCCGAACTCCCGCGCGTGGGCCGCGTGTTCCTCTACATGCCGCTCATGCACGCCGAGAACCGGGCCCTGCAGGACGAATGCGTCGCCCGCTTCACCCACCTGCTCGCCACCACCACGCCCGAGCTGCGCGACACCCTGGCCGGCAACCTGCGCTTCGCCTACCAGCACCTCGACATCATCAAGAAATTCGGCCGCTTCCCGCACCGCAACGCCGCGCTCGGCCGCGTGAGCACGCCCGAAGAAGAAGCCTTCCTGAAAGACGGCCCGCGCTTCGGCCAGTGAAGGCGCGCGGTGCTATCGTGGCGAGCCCCCTGGCCCACGCAACCGACGCCATGCCGAACACCCTGGTCATCCACGCCCACCCGCACCCGCGCCGCTCGCTCGTCACACAGCGGCTCCGGCGCGTCTTTGACAACGCGCCCGACACCACCGTGCGTTCGCTCTACGAGCTCTACCCCGACTTCGACATCGACGCCACCGCCGAGCGCGAAGCGCTGGCGGGCGCGCAGCTCGTGGTGTGGCTCACGCCGATCCACTGGTACAGCGTGCCCGCGCTGATGAAACACTGGTTTGACCAGGTGCTGGTGCACGGCTGGGCCTACGGCGACGGCGGCAACGCCCTGCGCGGCAAGACCGTCTGGTGGGTCGCCAGCGCTGGCGCCAGCGCCGCGGCCTACGCACCCGGCGGTGAACACGGCCGCCCCTTCGCCGACTTCATCGCGCCCATCGAACAGACCGCGCGCTACTGCGGCATGCACTGGCTGCCGCCCTACGTGGTGCACGCCGGCCACATGGTCAGCGACGCCGAGCGCGAAGCCAGCTGTGCCCCGCTGGCGCAGCACCTGCTGGCCCACCGCAGCGCGCTCGCCCTGCCCGCCGCCGAAGGGGCCGCCGCATGACCCAGGGCATCCTGTTCCTGCTCGCCGCGCTGGTGTTCGTGCCGCTGGCCGTGAAGCTCGGCCTGGGCTCGGTGCTCGGCTATCTGGTGGCCGGCATCGTGATCGGGCCAGTGGGTTTTGCGCTGGTGAGCGACCCGGCCGCCATCCTGCACGTGTCCGAACTCGGTGTGGTGCTGATGCTCTTCGTCATCGGACTGGAGCTGGAGCCCAAGCGCCTGTGGGCCATGCGCGCAGCCGTGTTCGGCGGCGGCACGCTGCAGATGCTGCTCTGCGCCGCGCTGCTGTTCCCGCTCGGCCTGCTGATGGGCTGGACCTGGCAGGCCGCGCTGGTGGGCAGCCTGGCGATGGCGCTCTCCAGCACCGCCATCGTCGTCGGCCTGCTGCAGGAGCGCCACCTCATGGCCGTGCCCGTGGGGCGCAACGGCTTTTCGATGCTGCTGTTCCAGGACATCGCGGCCATCCCGCTGCTGGGCCTGGCCGCTGCGCTGGGCACACAGTCCGCGCCCGAAGTGAACGCGGGCCACGGCAGCGGCGGGCCGTTGCTGCAGATCGCCGCCGTGGTGGGCGTCGTGCTGGCGGGCCGCTACGTGGCCTACCCCGCCATGCGGTTCATCGCGCGCATGCAGGTGCGCGAGCTGTTCACCGGCTTTGCGCTGCTGCTGGTGCTGGGCGTGGCCCTGCTGATGCAGACCGTGGGCCTGTCCATGGGCCTGGGCGCCTTCCTGGCCGGTGTGCTGCTGGCCAGCTCCGAATACCGCCACGCGCTGGAGAGCGACATCCTGCCGTTCAAAGGCCTGCTGCTCGGCCTGTTTTTCATCGCGGTCGGCATGAGCATGCAGCTCGGCCTGGTGCTCACGGCGCCGCTGCAGGTGGGCCTGGGGCTGGTGCTGGTGGTGGCGCTGAAAGCGCTGGGCCTGTGGCTGCTCGGCCGCGCGGTAGGCCTGCGCGGCAGCCAGCGCACGCTGCTGGCGGTGCTGCTCTCACAGGTGGGCGAGTTTGCGTTCGTGGTGCTGGCCGCGGCCAAGGCCTCGGCGGTCATGCCTGCGGCCGATGCCGACCTGCTCACGCTCATTGCCGCGCTGTCCATGGTGAGCACGCCGCTGCTGCTGCTTGCCTACGACCGCTGGGGCTGCCCCGAGACCGAGACCCGCCCGGCCGACGCCATCGAAGACGAACACCCGCCCGTGTTGCTCGCCGGCTTCGGCCGCTACGGCCAGATCGTGGCGCGCGTGCTGCTGAGCGCGGGCATCAAGCCCACCGTGATCGACCACGACGCCGACACCGTCGACTCCGCGCGGCGCTTCGGCTTCAAGGTGTACTTCGGCGACGCCACCCAGCCCGACCTGCTGCACGCCGCCGGCATCGCCCACGCGCAGGCGGTGGTGATCGCCATCGACGACCCGGTGCAGTCCAACCAGCTGGTGCACGAACTGCGCCAGTCACACCCGAACCTGCCCATCCTTGCACGCGCCTACGACGCCGTGCACGCCATGGAACTGGAAGAAGCCGAGGTGCACCACGTGCAGCGCGAAGTGTTCGAAAGCTCGCTGCGCAGCGCGCGCGCCACGCTGGAGTTGCTGGGTTTTGACCGCTTCCATGCGCGCGAACTGGCCGACGACTTCCGCCGCTATTCGAACCACTTCCTGAAGAGCGCGCGCGCCAGCCGGCACGATGAAGACGACTTCGTGCAGCGGGTGCGCGAGTCGCGGGAACAGTTTGAAAAACAGATGCAGCAGGACCTGCAACGCCAGGCCGGCCAACGCGCCGGGACCGGCTGGATCCAGAGTGACTAGCGGCTCAGAGGTTACCGAGCAACAGCAGCGTCAGCGCCGCGCCCACCCCGGCAGCCGCCAGCAGCGCCAGCACGCGCATGAGCACAGAGCTTTCGACCGGCGCCGGAGCGAGCTCCGCGGCCGTCGTGCTGCTCCAGGGAATGCCCTCCACATCCGTGCCCTCTGACCGCGGTTCACCCGCGCCCACCCGCGTGGCGCTACCGGGCAAAGCCCAGCTCGCCCACAGCGCATGGGCCTGCGCCGGCACGATGGCGCCCTGATCGACCGCGTTCTCCACGTCGGACCAGCCCAGCTGCACACGCACCGACGGCAGGAACACATCCTCCATCTGGGTCGCTTCCCAATGCGTCTGCTCGTCCATCATCACCGTGTCCGGGTTGTCCGTGTTCATTCTTTTTGCAACCTTTTTCATTCGTCCTCAGGCCAGTCCCGACGATAGCTGAAAACCCCTGCCACTGGCACCCAGATGAACGCCCCTCGTCGGCTGTCCCGGAGCGCACCCGCGGCATATTGCACACCGCAGACGATTGTGGGCCCCAAAAGCCGGCTTTATGTGACGCCTGCATGGCACCCGCCGCGAGCGGCATAACCTGCCGCGCGCCCTTTCTAGAATGCGCCATGACCCCGCCCCTGCCCGCCCTGCTCGACCAGATCCACACCGAAGCCCAGGCCCTCTACGGCAAAGGCCGCGTGGCCGACTACATCCCCGCGCTCGGCGAAGTGCCGCCGCGCCAGTTCGGCATGGCCGTGGCGCTGGTCAGCGGCGAAAGCCACACCGTGGGCGATGCGCAAGTGCCTTTCTCGCTGCAGAGCATCACCAAACTCTTCACCTTCGTCATCGCCCTCAAGCTCATGGGCGAGGGCCTCTGGCAGCGCGTGGGCCGCGAGCCCTCGGGCGCGGCGTTCAACTCCATCGTGCAGCTTGAAACCGAAAACGGCATCCCGCGCAATCCCTTCATCAACGCCGGCGCGCTTGTCATCACCGACATCCTCACCAGCCGCTACGCGCACCTTGACTACGCCCTGCTCGGCGCGCTGCGCCGCCTGGCCGACGAGCCCAACCTGCACTGGAACCCGCGCGTGGCCAAAAGCGAGCGCGACACCGCCCACCGCAACATGGCCATGGCCTATTTCATGAAGAGCCACGGCAACTTTCACAACGAGCCCGAGCTCGTGCTCGACAACTACTGCCGCCAGTGCGCCACCGAGATGAACTGCCAACAGCTCGCCCAGGCCACGCTCTTCCTCGCCAACGGCGGGCGCGACCTCGCCATGGACGGCCAGCCCGATGAACTGTTCCTGGGCGCCGACGACACCCGGCGCGTCAACGCCCTGCTGCTCACCTGCGGCGCCTACGACGCCGCGGGCGACTTCGCCTACCGCATCGGCCTGCCGGTGAAAACCGGCGTGGGCGGCGGCATCGTGGCCGTGGTGCCCGGCGTGGGCACCGTGGCCGTGTGGTCGCCCGAGCTCGACGCGAAAGGCAACTCGGTGCTCGGCGCCTTCGCGCTGGAGCGGCTGGTGGAACTCACCGGCTGGGGCCACACCACGCTCTGACGTCGGCGCGGCTTGGCCCGGGTCCAAGCGGGGGGTTCTGGACTTCGTTCACTGCTTTATGTAGCAGAATGAACTACAAAATTTCAAAACCCTTCGCCATGCAAAGCCCAAGCCACCCAACCCTTGCCCGCCTTTCTGCGCTGCCTGTCACCGCGCTGCTGGCCTTGACCGTGACCGTGAGCGCTTGCGCCGCCGGACCCAAGGCAGCCCCTGCCTCCGTGACCCACCACTGCAAGCCCCAGGAAACCGTGGGTTTCTCTTGCGAGCTGCAGGACCGGCGGGTGCTGTCGTTGTGCGGATCGCCGGATTTCGACCAATTCAAGGGGGAAGCCAAGGACAACCCCGGGTATGCCTATGTCGCCATTGGCACAAAGCAGGGCGAGGTGCAGTTCAGCTATCCCCCAAACCCCGAGGACTACAAGAAGCACATGTATTTCTGGGTGTCCATATCCGCGTGGCCTCACATGTTTGTGGCGACGGACAAAGGCTCGTTTTTGCACTTCAGCCTGGATATCGAGTCACCCGCCGATGCAAATCCAGAGAACGCACCTGAGAGCTGGCCACTGAGCGAAACGAAAGGCGGATTGCTCTGCGCCCGCCGGATCAACCGGGACCACATTGATTCCTACATGGCCCAGATGATCAACAAGGCTGATTGGGAACGCTCCCGCAACAAAAGCTCAGGCCAATGACGCCGGAGGTTGAACCATGGCGAATCCGGACATCCCTCACCTGAACAGCGAACAGCAACGCCAGCGCGCAGAAGCGCTTCTGGTGACGGCCTACCGCAACGGCATCACCGACCCGCGCGAGCTGGCCAACTTCATGGGGCAGGTGCAGCATGAGAGCCAGAACTTCACGCGACTGGAGGAGAACCTCAACTACAGCGGTAGCCGTTTGTATGACGTGTTCCCAAAGCGCAATGGTTTGACGCGCGAAGGCGCTCAATCCATCGCCAACATACCGGACAAAACCGAACGGCAACATGCCGTGGCCGAGCAGGTTTACGGAGGCGAATGGGGGAAAGCCAACCTGGGCAACACCGAGGCAGGAGATGCCTTCACGTTCCGGGGGCGCGGCTACATACAACTCACAGGCAGGAGCAACTACACCGACTCTGGCCCGAAGCTGGGACTGGATCTGGTGCGTCACCCGGAGCTGGCCGCCAACCAGCAGAACGCCGAACGGATTGCGGTTCAGTACTGGAAAGACAACGTCCTACCCGTGCGCAGCGCCCGCACCGACGCAACCAAAGCCGGCTCCATCATCAACACCGGCGGCATCGGCGGCGAAGTCAAAGGCCTACCCGAACGCCAAGCCAACGCCGCCGCCTGGGAAAGCAACCTGAATCAGGGCTATCTGGAAGCGGCCCTCGAACGCCACCCGCTCGCGCAAAAAACCGCCGCCGCGGACCCGCTCAACCAACCCCTGCAGCTCAAACCCACCCACCAGCTCTCCCCCCAAAGCCTGCAACTGATCCAGCAGAGCGAGCAACAAGTCCGCGCCATCGCCGACCGCCACCAGTTGCCCTGGAACCCCGGCATGGACAACACCGTGTACGCGCTAGCCCAACAGGCCCGCGAGCAGGGCCTGACCGGCATCACGCACATGAAGGTCCAAGACGGCCAGATCCGCTTTGCTCAGCACGACGGCTACGCCCTCCGGGAGGGCCAGCTGGACGCCCGCTCGGCCGCCAACACCGACGCGCGCGAGTCCATCACCCGCATGGCGCAGGCCGACCAACGCCCGGCGCACGGCAGTGCCTTCAGCGCCACACCGGCCCGCGCGGCTGAATCGCCCACGATGACGATGTGACGCCGCCCTAGAATGGGCGAATGAGCTCCAACACACCTCCATCCCCGTCTAAAAACAACGCTGCCGCCCCCAATGCCGAGGGCGAGCACAAGGTCAGCAACTTCCTGCGACAGATCATCGAAAACGATCTGGAAAAAGGCACCTACAGCCAGCGCCGCTGGGCCGGCACGCCGGGCGACGCCGCGCACCACGCCGCCGGCCAGCCCGACCCGGCCAAGATCCGCACCCGCTTCCCCCCCGAGCCCAACGGTTACCTGCACATCGGCCACGCCAAGAGCATCTGCCTCAACTTTGGCCTGGCGCGCGACTACGGCGGCGTCTGCCACATGCGCTTTGACGACACCAACCCCGAGAAGGAAGACACCGAATACGTCAACTCCATCTTGGCCGCGGTGCAGTGGCTCGGCTTCAACTGGGAAGCCAACGGCCAGAGCCACCTCTTCCAGGCCAGCGACTACTTCGACTTCATGTACCGCGCCGCGGAATACCTGATCGAAGCCGGCCACGCGTATGTGGACGAACAGACCGCCGAGCAGATGCGCGCCGCCCGCGGCGACTTCGGCAAACCCGGCGTGGACAGCCCCTTCCGCAACCGCACGCCCGCCGAGAACCTGGCCCGCTTCCGCGAGATGCGCGACGGCGCGCACGAAGACGGCAGCATGGTGCTGCGCGCCAAGATCGACATGGCCTCGCCCAACATCAACCTGCGCGACCCGGCCATCTACCGCATCCGCCGCGCCACGCACCACAACACCGGCGACAAATGGTGCATCTACCCCATGTACACCTTTGCGCACCCCATCGAGGACGCGCTGGAGCAGATCACCCACAGCATCTGCACGCTGGAATTTGAAGACCAGCGCCCGTTTTACGACTGGCTGATGGACCGCCTGTGCGAAGGCGGCCTGCTCGCCCACCCCGCGCCGCACCAGTACGAATTTGCCCGCCTCAACCTCACCTATGTGATCACCAGCAAGCGCAAGCTCGCGCAGCTCGTGTACGACCACAAGGTCAGCGGCTGGGACGACCCGCGCATGCCCACCATCGTCGGCCTGCGCCGCCGCGGCTACACGCCCGAGAGCATCCAGCTCTTTGCCGAACGCATCGGCGTCACCAAGAGCGACAGCTGGATCGACTACAGCACGCTCGAAGGCTGCCTGCGCGAAGACCTGGAAACCAAGGCCCACCGCGGCATGGCCGTGCTCGACCCCGTCAAGTTGGTGCTCACAAACTGGGCTGAGGCCTTTGGAAGCGACGATTACACCGAAGACTGCACCCAGCCCGCCCTGCCCCACAGTGCCATCGCCGAGGGCCAGACCCCGCCGCCCGACCGCGTGTTCAAGATCGGCAACCACGTCTGGATCGAACGCGAAGACTTTGAAGAAGTGCCGCCCAAGGGCTACAAGCGCCTGTTCCCTGGCAATGTTGTGCGCCTCAAAGGCGGCTACGTCATCGAATGCACCGGCTGCGCCAAAGATCCGAACGGCACCGTGACCGAAGTGCACGCCAAAGTGATCCCCGGCACCAAGAGCGGCACCCCTGGCGCCGACAGCGTGAAAGCCAAAGCCGCCATCACCTGGGTCAGCGTGGCCAGCGGCGTGAGCGCCGAAGTGCGCCTGTACGACCGCCTTTTCAGCGACCCCAACCCCGACGCCGGCGGCAAAGACTTCATCGAGGCCCTGAACCCGAACAGCCTGAAGGTCGTGACCGCCTACGTGGAGCCGTCACTGGCCGCCGCCCAGCCGGATCAGAAGTTCCAGTTCGAGCGGTTTGGGTACTTTGTGGCGGATCGGGTGGATCACGTGGCGGGAGTTAAGCCGGTGTTCAATCGGGTTACGGGATTGAAGGATAGTTGGGGGAAATAAACTCGTTTACATTCAAACAACGCCAAAAATCAGAATTAATCAGGAGGAATAATGGGCAAAGAAAAAGAAATCACTGTACTTCATTCAGGTGAAGTAGATGACCTGCTAGTGCTCTGCGAAGAAGTGATGAGAGCCACACCCGAAGGTGCACATCGATTTATAGAGCCAGCACCAGGAGTACTTTCGCGTGCAAAATCAAAACAACACAATATTGTCTTTGGACGACGTGGCTCGGGAAAATCTAGCCTGCTCCGAAAAACAGCAGCTGATTTGACAATTGATCGCCGACCAATTGCTTTCGTCGATATGGAAACCTTTAAAGGGCACTCCTACCCCGATGTTCTAATTAGCGTACTAATAAAGTCACTTCGCGAATTTGAAAAGTGGCTCAATGGTGCGGCAACGAACCCTGGAACAAAGACTACTTTCTGGAAGAAGCTTTTTGGAACAAAGCCCAGTAGACCACCCTTTGACAAAAAGAAGACTGCCGAGCTCTCCGCCAAACTCAAAGAGTTGATCTTCACACTCGAAGATCAACTTCAGAAACCAGAGAGTAGTGAGAACGAGCTCAAGGAAACCAAGAATTCGAATAGCAAAGTAGATGGCGAGCTGAAAACGGGCGGAAAAACTGGCGTCATCGATATTGAAAGTAGAGTCGGTCTCAGTGTGCAAGATGAGAAAGGTCGGGCACTCATCTCTAAATACACCTCCCACAAAACTGAGTACTTGCACCAGAACATCCTAAAGTTTCAACAGTTTTTTCAAGAGCTGTCAACTTTGTCCGATGGTTCTTCATTTCTGATACTGGATGATTTGTACCACATCAGAAAATCTGATCAAGCGAGTGTTATTGATTATTTTCATCGCATTGCAAAGGGCAATGGTGTGTGGTTGAAAATCGGCACAATTAAACATCGCAGTCAATGGTATCAGCACTCCGACCCTCCTCTTGGAGTAAAGCTCGGAGACGATGCAAAAGAAATTAACTTAGATATTTCATTGGAAAAATTTGAAACTCTTCGGGAATTTCTCAAGAAAATACTTGCGAATTTGATCAGTGAAAAAGCCAGCTTTCACACCAGGGAGCTAATAAATCCAACAGCTCTTGACCGACTAATCATCGCATCAGGAGGGGTCACTAGAGATTTCGTCGGGATTTTCTCAAACTCTATTGCCATCGCACGAAACAGAGGTGAAGGGCACCATCGCGGATCAAAAATTGGGGCTGAAGACATCAATGCTGCCGCAGGTGAATACGATGGAAATAAGCGCGAAGAATTTAAACTTGACACGGCGGAGGACCGAACTCAACTAGAAGAAGCATTTCAACGGCTCGTGACGTTTTGCACTGAGCAATCAAAATGTAACGTGTTTCTTATTTCACAGAAGCTCACTGGCACAACAAAGGATGCGATTGATCAACTAATTGATCTACGCTTAATTCATCCAGTAAAGTCACGCGTCACGTTAAAAAAGGGAGCGGCAGGCGAGCTTTACGAGGCATATATGCTTGACGTGAGCCAATACACTGCCTCTAGAAAAGTGCACGATTTTCATATGATTGATCTAAGCTCGTCAGAAAAAGATGAAGAAATACGACGGGCGTCACTTATTTTTCAAGAGAGTTAGAGGTTGAAAAACGAATGCAAAGGACAGGCAAGCATCACCTGAATAGAGAAGTGATTGGATAGCAAATTTCTAGGTTTAGGGGAGTACAAGAATGGCAAAATTTCTAACCACAACCGGCACCAATTACCACTTGGAAGAGTTGATCAAAGGCGCATCCGACCGCCTGATCCTGATCAGCCCGTTCCTCAAACTCAATGACCGCATGAAGGAGCTTCTGGCGGACAAGAACCGCTTGAAGATTGACGTGCGCATCGTCTACGGCAAAAGCGAGTTGCAGCCGCAGGAAATCGAGTGGCTGCGGGGCCTGACCTACATCCGCACCAGCTTCTGCAAGAACCTGCACGCCAAGTGCTACATGAACGAAGAGATGTGCATCATCACCAGCCTGAACCTCTACGAGTTCAGCCAGGTGAACAACAACGAGATGGGCATCCTGATCCAGCGCGGAGAAGACAGCCAGCTCTACAAAGACGCCTACGAAGAGGCGCAGCGCATTATCCGCATCAGCGACGAAGTGCGCATCTCGCTGGAACGCGTGTCGAGCGAGCCCGAGGCTTCCGCCACCGAAGCCGACAAGGGCGCCGAAGCCGAGCCAGCCGGCGACAAACTGACCTCATCCAAGATCGCCGCCAAGCTGGGCATGAAGACCCCCCAGTTCATGGACCGCGCCACCGAGCAAGGCTTTCTGGCGCTGGAAGGCGACAAACATGTGATGACCGCCAAGGGCGAAAAGGCGGGCGTGGAGTTTGTGGCGAAGTCCCGGTTCGGGCCCTACTTCTTGTGGCCGCAGAATTTTTTATGAAATAGCAACGCTCACGATTAAATCCCACCTAAGTCTCAGCCATGCCACCTACCAAAGACAACCTCCGAGAAATCGAAGAAGATAGACCATTAATTCATCACTATCTCGAATGGTGCATGAAGTTTATCGAGTATCTTGCATACAATCAAAGAAATAAAGTTTCCGACAGGCCATTGGTAAACAATGATATTGCCATCAGAAATATCGGTGCATTCGAAAGTCTTAAAGAACAATTTTCAAGAGACACCTTTAGAATTGCTGCAGATACCGCAGACGCAAACTCTATTTGGGCGCACGGCCTTTATGGCAACCAGTTGAGGGCAAAGTTATTTGCGGTTCATTTTTTTGTTTCAAAATTCAACAAAAATGTCCTTAAGAGACAGTCATCACAATTCACTATCCAACCAATCCCAACTCTACCAGCAGAGATCTTGAATGCCCTTAGGGTGTCTGCATCTGACGAACCACCTGCAACCGAAAGCTCAAACCAACAGAATGATGAGCAATCAAAAAAGCCGCGGTTTTTTGTTGCAGCCTTTTTAAAGAAGATCATCGAAGCTGTTGACGTACCACTAGACTCTATCGTGGCCGCATTGGGTATTAACGGATCGATAACAGAGGTAAAAAAGCTCTTGGGCGTTTCTCTATAATTGGGCAACGGAGTCAGGTCTTATCTTTTGCCCCAAAGCGAGCCATTTGCATTTCGCCACTGATGCGGCAGCGAAGCACCGGGATTCGGCGTTAGGCAGCCGTCACCCGCCAAAGGGCCCCGTGCACAACTGCTGCTCGCACGGAATGCCATCACCATCCCCATCCATCTCCATGCCGGGGCAGTTGTTCAGAAACTGCTTGGCTTCACTGCATGAACTCATTTGCGAGCAGTGCTTGCGACCATCGCACTGAAACGCTGGCTGTCTGATCTCGGGCGCGGCGGTTTGCGCAGGGCTGCTCATCACGCTCTGGGGCTCCGCCGTTGTCACCTCGGCCCGCTCGGTGTACCGGGTGTAGCCATACCAACCCATGCCTGCGACCAGCAGCAACGCCACAAAGCGTGTGCCAAACGAGTTCGATTCATTGCGCTCGGGCGCTCGGCGTGCCTGATGCCGAGCCTGATCGTGTGCATGACGCCGAGGACCCCTGGGTTCCAGGGCTCCCGGTCGGCGCACCCGCACCGCCCGTTTGCGACCTTCCTTGTCCAGCTCCATCTCAAACGACAGCGGCTCGCCGATGGCGGGAAGCAGCCCGTCGCGAGGGAAAGCGGACACATGCACAAAGAGCTCCTGATCGCCATGGTCGGCCGTCACGAAGCCGAAGCCCCGCTCAGCGTTCCATTTTTTGAGCGTGCCGTTGAATCGGGATGCGACTGCTTCCATGGGCGAGGTGTTGTGTAGAAATTTCTGTAAAGCGGCCTCAGGCAGCAAAGCGGTTTGCGAACTGCCCGCCGCCACTCAAGCCTGTGACTAACCGCCGAGTGGCCTGTGTGGCTCCCAAATGCTGGCATCGCGATGTGTTCAAGCAACCTGCTCCCATTTGTCATTCGGATTACTGTAGAGGAACGGCACACCGCCTTCACGACTGGTTTGCTTAACCAAAAGTCGAAATTGCGAGCCCACAGGCGCCGATTCACGCATCGCGCGAGAGCATTCAACGCGCATCGTCGTAGGGAATCCCTGACCCGCAACCGGGCGAACTCGAATCTTGGCAGATGACGACTCGCCACCTGCACGAAACGTTTCAACGATCACATACATATGAATGTCCCTTCAGCGTTGTTCGATTGCTAGTCGGGTACCCGGTCTGTTTCTCACGCAGCTAACCGTTGCCCAAATCGCCCGTCCCCACCCAAACCGATGATCAGTCGCTGCGTGGCCCGCGTAGCCCCCACGTAAAACAGCTTGGCCTCTTCGCGCTCGTCTTCGCCCGGGGCGGGCATGTGGCCCGCGCCCACCAGCGCCACCACCGGGAACTCCAGCCCTTTGCTGGCGTGCATGGTCAGCACCTTGATGGTGTCGGCCGCCGGGTCGAAGCTACCCGCGCCTTTGCGCACCTGGTGCGGCAGGCCGCGCTGGCGCAACACGCCGGCGCATTCGTCCATCTCGCTGTAGTGCCGGCAGATGATGGCCATGTCGCCCCAGGCGTGGCCTTCTTGGTGGGCGGAACCCAGCAGCTCGGCCACTCGCGTGGCTTCGGCCCGCAGGCTGGGCAGACGGATGATGAGCGGCGCTTCGCCGTCGCGCCCGCAGCTCACGGGCTTGAGCATGGGGATGCCGTCTTCGTCTTTGTCTTCAGCCGTTAAAAGGTCAGCGGCCACGAGGCTGGCGGTCTGCAGAATCTGCCGCGTGTTGCGGTAGTTGATCTTGAGGATGGTGGTACGCCCCTGCGCCTGGATGCCCACGCTCTTGAAGCTGAACTGCTTGTTGCGGCTGCGCTCGTAGATGCTCTGCGCGTCGTCGTACAGCACGAGCAGGCTGTTGGTGGCGGGGTCCACCATCTGGGTGATGAGCTTGAGCCACTCGGGCGCGAAGTCGTGGCCTTCGTCGATGAGCACGGCCTGGTATTGCCCGCTGGGGATCTGTTTGCGGTCCACGCCGCTGATGACGCGCTGGACCATGTCGGCCATCTTGTTTTTCACTGACTGGTTGTTGGCGGGCAGGGTCTGGCCAAAGGCGACGAGTTGGTCGCGGCACCATTTGTGAAAGTGCACGGCGTGCACGCGGTCGGCAATGCCTTTGGCGGTCATCACGCGGGCGAGCTGCTTGGCCAGCGGCTCGTTGTAGCAAAGCATGAGGATGGGTTTGCTGGCGGCGGTGTGGGCCTTGGCCAGGTGCTCGGCGCGGTAGGCCAGCAGCATGGTCTTGCCCGAGCCGGCCACGCCGTGGATGACGCGGTGCCCGTCGCCCAGGCTGCGCGCCAGCTGCTCCTGCTGGATGTCCATCACACGCATGATGCTGGGCAGGTCAGCGGCCTCGTCGCCCGCATCAGCGGCAAACAGACTTTCCTGAGTGGTGACCCGCACCTCGGGAAACATGATCCAGCGCACGCGGTCCAGCTGCGGCAGCGACATGACGCCGCCCATCATGAAGGGGAACATGTCCCACAGCCGGCTTTGCAGCGCCTCCGGGTCGACGTGTTCGCCCATCTCGTCCTGGCAGACCACGCGGTGCGGCTCGATGGCGTGGACGAGTTCGGCTTTGTCAAACTGCGCGCGGGTGATGTTGGGCAGCACCACGCCGTAGCTCCACGGAAAGGCCAGCTTGCCTTTGTGCCGGCCGTCGAGGTGCACCAGCTGCGGGTCGCGCTCCAGCGCGTGGACCACCTGGTGCGCGTACTGCCGCGCCTGCTCCAGCGGGTTGGCGATGGTCTTGGGACCGTTGTCGCCGTGGATGTCCCAGGTCTGCTTGTTGGCCTGGATGAGGGTGGAGAGCCGGAAGTCCTTGACCTCCAGGATCAGGATGCCCCGGCGCGGGTGCATGACGACGAAGTCCGGGTGCTGGTGCCTGGGGCCCACGGCCACGTCGTACCAGAGCAGGTAGTCGGCGTCGAGCTTGTCTTCAAGCCGCTCGGCGGTGCGGCGCTCGCCCGAAGTCATGCGCGAGACGCAGCTGCCGAGGGCTGGTATCAGTGTGGCCATCTGACTTGTGTCTTTTTGTTTCCCTGGGACGCATGATGCACCAACCGGCGGCGAACGCGGCTACGCATTGGGCTACACGGTCACGCTTTCGATCAAGAAGGTGGCGTGATCGCCAACTGCCCGGGTTGTCCACGCCGCCACCCTGTGGCTACACTCGCCCTCATGCGCCCCTCTCAAGCCCTCAGCCAACACCGCTCGCAAATTCGCGAGATCGCAATGCGCCACCGCGTGGCGGGCGTGAGCGTGTTTGGCTCGGCGATCCACGGGGATGACGTGGAAGGCAGCGATCTGGATGTGCTGGTGGACCCGACACCCGCGACCACGTTGCTGGACATTGGCGCCATCCGCTACGAGCTGAAAGCGCTGTTGGGTATGGAGGTGGACGTACTGACGCCCAATGGCCTGCCCGCCAGCTTTCGCGAGCAGGTGCTCCGCGAGGCGGTGCGCCTGTGACCCGCAGCAGGCCGCTGCGCACGGCGGACTATTTGAGGCACATCGCCGAGGCGATCGACAACATCCAGAGCTATACCGCAGGTGTGGATGCTGCCGGTTTCAAGGCGGACCGCAAGACGCAGGACGCAGTGATCCGCAATCTGGAAATCATCGGCGAGGCCTGCAACAACGTGGTCAAACACGACCCGGCTTTCGCGCAGCAGCATCCACAGGTACCTTGGGGCTTTGCGTACGAGATGCGCAACGCGCTGGCTCACGGTTATTTCACCGTGGACCTTGACATCGTCTGGGGTACCGTTACCTCTGACCTACCGGGTTTGAAAGCCCAGTTGGCGTCGTTGACCCGGTAATACATCGGTTGCGCAAATCATGACTTTGGGCAGCGACAACGTGTTCCATGACCTGGGCTTTGCCGAGCCCGAAGCGCAAAACCTGTTGCTGCGCGCGGATCTGGTGGCGCACATCCGCAAAGTGATAACCAAGCTCGGCATCACTCAGGCCGAAGCCGCCCGCCGCGCGGGTGTGAGCCAGCCGCGCATGAACGATCTGGTGAAGGGTCGCACCCACAAGTTCACGCTGGACGCGCTGGTGAACGTGGCGGCGCAACTGGGGTACACGGTCAAGCTGTCGGTGAAGAAGGCGGCTTGATCTCTACGGAGGCTGCTCAGCCGCGGCGGGAGAAGTTCGGACGAGGGCCACCAATGAAACCCTAAATGGGTATGATAAAACCCATTATGGGTACCAACTCCACTCCTTCCTCGATGTCCACCGCCGACGCCCTCTTCCCCAAGGTGCGGCAACGCGTGCTGGCCGTGCTGTTCGGCGCGCCGGACCGCAGCTTCTACACGAACGAGGTGATCGGCCTGGCGCAGTCGGGCGCGGGCGCGGTGCAGCGTGAGCTGGCCGATCTGGCGGGCGCGGGTTTGCTGACGGTGCGCAAGCAGGGCAACCAGAAGCATTTTCAGGCCAATGCGGCATCGCCGGTGTTTGCCGAGTTGCGTGGGCTGGTGCTCAAGACGATGGGGCTGGCCGATGTGTTGCGCGTCGCGCTGGCGCCGCTGGCGCCGCAGATAGCGCAAGCCTTCGTGTTTGGCTCCATCGCCAAGCAGCAGGACACGGCGGAGAGCGACGTGGACCTGCTGGTGGTGAGCGACACGCTGGGCTATGGCGATGTGTTCGCGGCGCTGGAGGGCGCGAGCCAGACGCTGGGCCGCACCATCAACCCGGCACTGTATTCCGCCGCCGATTTCCAAGCCCGCCTACAGGGCGACAATGCGTTCGTCAGTCGCGTGATGCAACAGCCAAAGATATGGCTGATCGGCCAGGAGGAATCAGCGCCACATGAACCCAACCAACCCACTTGAAAACCTGAGCCGCCCAAGCGGCTCGCTCAAACCGGAGCCGCCAGATGCGGCCGAGATCGCCGGCTTGCAGCGCACGGGCCGCGCCCGCCTGGCGGACGCGGGCAACACCACGCTGGCACTGGAAAGCCGCTTCGACCTGGCCTACAACGCCGCCCACGCCTTGTGCCTCGCCGCACTGCGCGCCAAGGGCTACCGGGCCGGCAACCGCTACATCGTCTTTCAGGTGCTGCCCAAACCGCCCTTCCCCACCCATCTCGACAAAGGGTGCGACGCACCCGCTGCCGCACTCAGTGCAGCGTATTCGCCATGATCTGGTGCATTTCCTGCTCCAGACCCTGCGACGGAATGACCACCATCTGCTTGCCGCCGAATTCGGCCGAGTAGCGCGGCGTTTCGCTGGCGTGCTGGTAGGCCTCGCCGAGCCGCACAATCATCTTGCCGACTTCAACTTGCGTCAGGTGGTGTTCTTCGGCGAACTCCTTGAGGCCGGTGACCTTGCCATCGTGAATCCAGGCAACGCCAAAATTCTTGGGCGGCTTGCCGAGGAAAACAAAGGCTTCGTGCTCTGCGGGCACCACTTCCAGGTGGTCATGCACCTTGTGCGCCAGCTCTTCCAGCGGTGCTTTCATTTCATCGAGTTGGGCCAGCGCCTCGTTGCCAGCCGGCAGCGGCGGATAGTCCACCTTGCCGCCAAAAAACTTGTCCAGTAGTCCCATGTTGTTCTCCTTTCAGGAAGAAAAAAAGAGAGCCTGACAACTGCTCGCGATGGCGGAGCGTGAGGTCACAGAGGGGCGCAGAGGTCGCCAGACGGTTTCACCATAGACCATCAGGGCGATTTTTTCAAACCGGATCGATGAAGTGGTTTTTCAAAGGCCCGCTGGCCGACCCGGTATGTTGGCGCTGTAGATCAATTCCACCGTGGTGCCGTCGAGCATCTGGAGCTGCACCGTCATGCGCCGAAACGCCCACTTGAGGTCGACCGTGCCGGGCGCCGCGTTCTCCCGCGCCTTGGTGCTGATGGGCAGACCGTAGCGCGCGCGCAGCGAGGTCTGCAAGGCCCGCAGCAGCGCCTGGGTGCGCTCGCGGGTGCCGGGCTGGGCCCGCAGGTGAATGCGCTGCAGGCGCTCGGACTCGAAATGGAAGGTGGCGGCGAAGTCCTCGTCCGCAATCGGCGTGCTCGGAATTTCCAGCAAGGCGCTGCGGTCCGCCGCGCGCTGGCTGGGTGAGGTTTCGCGGGCGTCGGGCATCAGGGCGCGGATCTCGGCCGGACTGGCGAGCATCGGTGCGTCGCGCCACAGGGTCTGGGCCGAAACACCCAGGGCCATGCCGGCCAGCACAAGAAAGGTCAGGAAGTGCTTCATGGCGCCAAGTGTGACGCAACCGCCCGGGTCCGTTCAGGTCAGTGCTTGAGTACCTGTCGGATGGTGGCGGCCAGTTCGCTGGCCACGAATTTGGCCACGTAGGCGTCGGCGCCCACGGAACTCACGTGCGCTTCGTTGGCCGTGCCCGTCAGGGACGAATGGATCACCACCGGGATCGACTTGAAGCGCGGGTCCTGCTTGATGTTGCGCGTCAGCGTGAAGCCGTCCATGACCGGCATTTCCAGATCGGTCAGCACCAGCGCCACTTTGTCGTGGGCGGATTTGCCTTCGGCATGGGCCTCTTCTTCAATCGCCTGCAGGCGGTCCCAGGCTTCCTGGCCGGTCTTGGTCATGACGTAGGGCGTGCCCATCGCGCCCAGCCCTTGTTCAATCATCATGCGCGCCACCGGCGAGTCGTCGGCCGCGAGGATGATCGAGCCCTCGGGCAGGTTCACCGCGGCGCCAACCGACTGCGGGGTGATGGCTTCCTGCGTGGTGGGCATGACGTTGCGCAGGATCTGCTCCACGTCCAGCACCTGGACCAGGCGGCCCTTTTCAGTATCGCCGTCGAGCTTGGCGATGCTGGTCACCAGACCGCCCCCATTGCCTTCTGCGGCCAGCACGTTGCCCCATTCCAGCCGCACGATCTCGGCCACTTCTTCAACGGCAAAGGCCTGGGTGGTCCGGGCGAATTCGGTCACCATCAGGATGGTGAGCCCGCGTCTGGGTACGCAGCCCACCACAGCGGGCAGGTCGATCACGGGGATGATCTGCCCGCGGATGTTGGCAACGCCGAGCACGTGGGCCGGTGCGTTCGCGATGGCGGTGATGGTGGGCATGACCAGGATTTCGCGCACCTTGAAGACGTTGATGCCAAACAGTTCGCGGCGGTCCGAGCCCGGTGCGTCCCCCAGGCGGAACAGCATCAGTTCAAACTTGTTGCTGCCCGTGAGGTTGGTGCGCTCTTCGATGTCGTGCAACGCGGTGGTCATGTGGGGGATGCTCCAGTTTTAGATACTCAAAGGATATGGGCCGAAGCCATTTGCCAAAGCGCACATGAGCCCCGCAAATGCTCCGCAGTTCGGGTTTTAGCTGGCAGGGCGACAATGTGTTCATCAACCGCGTGACGCCTCAAGCTGGAGCCTGCATGCCCCGCCCACATCACCACGTTTACGTGGTCGAACTCTCCAAAGACGTGCTGCAGGAACGCAAATTCCGCAAGTGCAACCCCGGCTATGTGGACGGCAAACCCTGCGTGTATGTGGGCATGACCGGGCTGGACCCGGACGTGCGCTTTGACAAACACAAGGCCGGCATCCAGGCGAACGCCTACGTTCAGAAATACGGCCTGCGCCTGCTGCCCGACCTGTACGAGGGCTTCAACCCGATGCGCTACGAGGACGCGCAGGAGCGCGAGGTGGAGATCGGCATCGACCTGCGCTCGGCCGGGTTCGGGGTGTGGCAGGCCTGACGGCTGACGCAGGTTTTCTGCCTGATGGATACTCCCGGGTGTAGCTGTGTGTGGATCTCATGCCACCGAGCCGGCTTTCCAACCCAAGGAGATGTATGGACTTTTCAGGATTTTTTCAGCAGTACTGGCCCATCTTGCTGGTGGCGCTGTGGTTTGGCTACAAGTGGTGGAGCGCGCGAAGGGTGGTGGCGATGTTGCCGGAGCTCAAGCGAAATGGCGCCATGCTGGTCGACGTGCGGTCCGAGGCGGAGTTCGCCGGCGGCAACGCCCCGGGGTCGGTCAACATCCCGCTGCCGGCGCTGGGCAGCCGGCTCAAGGAAATCCCCAGCTCGGCACCCGTGGTGCTGTGCTGCGCCAGCGGAACGCGCAGCGGGATGGCGAAGATGATGCTGAAGAAGAACGGCTATGGCCAGGTCTTCAACATCGGCAAGTGGACCAACCTGTTGCGCTGACGATCTGGCCCCGCGCCCGGCCGGGTTCGGGGTGTCTCCGGCAGGCGACTAACCGCGCAGCTGCTTCAAAAACAGCCGGAGCAGCGGCACGCGGCGGGGGCGAAAGAGTTCCGGGGTCGCCGTGACCTCGCTCATGGCATCCAGGTGAAAGCGCCGGAAGCCCTGCCGCAGACAGCACCACGCCAGCAGCATCAGCGCCCGGTCCAGAAAAACCACCGAGAGCGGCCAGATGCGGCGCTGCGTGACCACCCCGGCCTTGTCCCGGTACACGATGTCCAGCGCGCGCTCTTCCCAGCAGGCTTCGCGCACCAGCCCCAGGTGCGGGGGCGCCGGCCGGCGCGGCTCGAAACGGTAAGTCTGCTGCACCGCGTGGACCGCGTGCCTTTGCACGCGTTCGGGCAGCGTGGCAATGATCTTGGCCTGGGCCGATTCGGCCGCGCGCGCGAGCGCCGGGTCGCCCACCATCCGCACCTCGGCGAGCCCGAGCACCAGCGCCTCCACCTCCAGCCGGTCAAACATCTGCGGCGGCAGGGCCGGGTCTTCGGTGAGGGCATAGCCCACGCCCGCGGCGCCGTCGATCAGGGCACCGGCCGCGCGCAGCCCGGCAATGTCGCGGTACAGCGTGCGCTCCGAGACGCCGGTGGCCTCGGCCAGCTGCGCCGCCGTGACCGGCTTGGGCAGCGTGCGCAGCGCGTGGAGCAATCGGAAAAGACGATCAGGGCGGGCCATGGTTACTGACAGATTCTGACAGGAGCGATGGGCACACTCAAGGCCTGTTTCAACCCACTCTTTTGCTTCTGGAGCCCACCATGTTGACCCTCTTTCACGCCCCACAGTCCCGTTCAAGCCGCATCGTTTCATTGATCGACGAAATGGGCATCCAGGACCGGGTGCGCATCGTCCCGACGGACATTCCGCGCATGGACGGCAGCGGCGGCGCCGACCCGGCCAACCCGCACCCGGAGGGCAAGGTCCCGGCGCTGTTGCACGACCAGACGCTGGTCACCGAGAGCGCCGCGGTGATCCACTACCTGACGCAGCTGTTTCCCGATACGGGCATGGCGCCCCAGCCCGGCGACCCCCGCTATGGCGCGTACCTCACGTGGCTGTACTGGTACGGCAACGTGATGGAGCCGGTGATCATCTTCGAAGCCGCCCAGATCCAGCACGACTGGCTGTACACCACGTTCCGCGGCACCGCCGAGGTGAAGGCCCGCCTGCGCTCGGCGCTGGAGAAGGGCCCCTGGTTGCTGGGCGACACCTACAGCGCGGCCGACCTGCTGGTCCACTCGCCCTACGCCTGGTTCAAGGAAGCGACGCCGGACGACGAACTGATCCGCGACTGGGTCGCGCGCTGCATGGCCCGGCCCTCGGCGATGCGGACGGCGGCCAGCGACGCTGCGCTGAGGGCTGGGTAGGCCCAGTCCGCTCGCTTGACGTTGCACAAGGTGCTCCGGTCGCCCGGCTGCCATCCTGTGGGCTCCCATCCTTCAGGAGCACACCGTGAAACTGTCTTGCCTGGCCAGCCTGGCCGCCTTGTTCATTGCCTTGCCCGCAGCGGCCCAGCCATCCACGCGCCCCATGGGGCCGGGACCCATGCCCGTCTTCGCCGACTTCGATGGCAACGGCGACGGCCGCATCACCGAGCAGGAGTTCATCGACGCGCGCAGCAAGCGCATCGCCGAGCGCGCCACTGAAGGCCGCGCCATGCGCGGTCTGAGCCAGGCGGCAGATTTCAAAGAAATCGACACCAACAGCGACGGCGGCCTCAGCCGCGAAGAGTTTGATGCCAACCAGAGCCGCCATATCCAGAACCGCCCCATGCCGCCAGCACGCTGAGTCCCTGCGGGGGCTGAAACGCTGAATGCCACTGCCCGTGACGAGCCGGGCGTTTCAGTGCGTGGCGCCACCAGCCAGCAGTGTGTCTTGCGGGGTCACCAGTGCAGCGCGCACCGCCACGCGCAGACCCCGCACCACGTCGTCCAGCGCCATGTTCGGCGTGCCCTGCTCGGGCAGCCAGGGCACGTGCACGAAGCCGCCGCGCGTGTGGCGCAGTTCGGGGTTGGCGGCGATGGTGTGCATGAGGCCGTAGAACACGTGGTTGCAGACGAAGGTGCCGGCGGTCTGTGACACCTCGGCGGGCAGGCCTTCGCGCTGCAGCGCGGCGAGCATGGCCTTGATGGGCAGGGTGCTGAAGTAGGCGGCGGGTGCACCGGGCGCCACGGGCGCGTCGATGGGCTGGGCCCCGGCGTTGTCGGGGATGGGGGCGTCGTCCACGTTGATGGCCACGCGCTCCAGCGAGAGGGCGCTGCGGCCACCGGCCTGCCCCACGCAGATCACCAGTGCGGGCTGGTGCTTGACCAGCAGCACGTGCAGCGCGCGCAGGGCTTCACCAAACACGGTGGGCAACTGGGCCGCCACCACCGCATGCCCTGCCATCTGCCGGCCATGCAGCGCGCGCACGGCGAGCCAGCTGGGGTTGACGGCATCGCCACCGAAGGCGTCGAAGCCCGTGAGCAGCACGCGGGGCCGTGTGGGGCGGGTTGGGGTGTACATGCGCGGCAGGGTGTGTCAGGCTGGCAAGGATATGCTGATCAGGCAGGAGCGCCAGGGGCGCGTCACCCGAAGGAGTTTTCATGGCAACCCGCAAGAAACCGGCCACCAAGGTCGAACCGCCCGAGGATTCGGGCTCGCACCTGATCAGCCAGGCGATCCTGTCGCTGGTGGGCCACGTGCCCAGCTCGAAGGAGCGCAAGAGCCAGACGCCCGCGGACGATGCTCGCAAAAAGGCCAACGCCGCGGCGGCCAAGGCGGCGCTGGCGGCCGGTGCGCTGGCGCTGCCGCCGGGTCCGCTGGGCTGGTTGACGCTGCTGCCCGAGATGGTGGGGGTCTGGAAGATCCAGAAGCAGCTGGTGGCCGACCTGGCCGCCCTGTACGGCAAGCGATCCACGCTGACGTCCGAGCAGGTGGTGTATTGCCTGTTCCAGCACACGGCGGCGCAGGGCGTGCGCGATCTGGTGGTGCGCGTGGGACAGCGCACGCTGGTGCGGCGCGCTTCGCCGATGCTGATCCGCGCGATCACGCGGCGCATCGGCACGAAGCTGGCGCAACGGCTGCTGGGCAAGGGCGTGGCGCGCTGGGTGCCGATCGTGGGCGCGGTGGGTGTGGGCGCTTATGCGTACTACGACACGGCGCAGGTGGCGGCCACGGCGATCGACCTGTTCGAAGGCGTGATCGAGGTGGAGGCGGTGGAGCTCTGACCCCACTGCTTCGCAGACCAGCCTTCGAAGGCGCGGTGCGCGCGCTATTGCCCCGGCGGGCGGTAGACCGGCAGTTTCTTGGTGGCGATGTCGACCTCTTCCACCGTGAGCAGCACGGTGGTGCGCAAGGACACCGCGCCGCTGGTGTTGATGGCGGTGACGAGGGCGCAGGCGCTCACGTTGTCGGGCATGTCGACGATGGCAAACACATCGGTGTCGCCGAAGGCGAAGTACAGGCATTCGAGCGTGCCGCCCATCGATTTGACGAGTTTGTCAACCACGGCTCGGCGCCCCGAGGCGCCCTCCTTCACGAGGCCGCGTGCGCCTTCGGCGGAGTAGTTGCCTTGAGCGAGGTATTTGGGCATGGTGATGTCTCCCAGGGGGTTGAGGGATGAATGAAGCAGGAACCGGAACAGGCAGGCACGGCGTCAGACCGTCTTCCAGATGGCGTCGTGAAACGAGCCCGGGATGAAGTTGTCGGACGCGCTGTTGACGAGCTCCCAGTACTTGGGGTCTGAGGTCAGCTTGTTCATGACGCTCTCCAGCTCGGTCAGATCGTTGTAGCGGGCCGACCAGGCCACGCGTTGCACCGCGCCACCGATCGGGAGCAACACTTCGAGCTCGCGTTTTTGTGTTTCTTTGAAGTAGGTGGCCATCTCTTTGGCAAACGCCAGGGCCGCGCCAGTTTTTCCGGGCTTGACGCCGGCCACCCGCACAAATGCAATCATTTTTGTCTCCTTGTTTCGCCGGAACAGCGGCGTCTGTGGTCCGCTTCACACCGATGAAAACGGCCCCGCCCAATGTGGCCATTCGCATGACCGCCGTCCCTAAACGCATCTGAATTTGGACCAAACTTTCCTAAACCCGGACTTGGGGCTACGATGAAAAGCTCCGGTGAAAGGCAGGTTGACCGTGCTCGATCCCGTGGTTTTTGGTCATTTCGAACTCCGACCCGCGCAGCGCCAGCTGCTGAACAGCGGTGAGCCGGTGGCGTTGGGCGCGCGGGCCTTCGACGTGCTGACGGCGCTGGTGCAGAACCGGGAGCGCGTGGTCACCAAAGAAGAATTGCTGCGCCAGGTGTGGCAGGGCGTGGTGGTGGAGGAGAACAACCTCACCGTGCATGTGTCCAGGCTGCGCAAGTTGCTGGGCGCCGGCGCGGTGTCCACCATCAACGGCACGGGCTACCAGTTCACCTTGCCGGTTTCCCACGCCCAGCGTGCGGCTTCACCGGCGCCGTCCGCCCACGCCGATGCAGCGGCCGCTCCGCTGCCCCTGCCCCTGCCCCTGCCCGACAAGCCTTCGATCGCCGTGCTGCCGTTTGCCCGCATGCAGGGCGACGCGACGCACGAGGACTTCATCGATGGCATCACCGACGAACTCATCACCGCGCTGTCGCGCTTTCATTCGCTGTTCGTGATTTCACGCAACAGCGTCTTCACCTACAAGAACCGGATGGTGGACGTGCGCACGGTGGCGCACGAGCTCGGCGTGCGCTATGTGCTGGAGGGCAGCGCGCACCGGGCTGACGCGTCGGTCCGGGTGGCGGCGCAGCTGATCGATGCGGTCACCGGCCAACAGATCTGGGCCGAGCGCTACGACCGCCAGCTGGTGGACAAGTTTGCGCTGCAGGACGAGCTGGCCCGTGCGATCGTGACCGCCATGGCGCCGTACATCGAGACCACGGAGCTGAACCGTGCACGCAGCCGTCCGATCGAAAACGTGACGGCCTACGAACTCGCGCTGCAGGCCCGTGCACGCGTGCGCGAGGGTTTGTCGCGCTCCCATGCGGCGACCCGCGACGAGGCCATCCGGATCGCCGGGCAAGCGTTGGCGCTGGACCCCCGCTGCGGGATGGCGCTGCACGCGATCGTGGACGCCCACTCGTGGCACCTGTACTTTGGCACCGCCGGGTCGATCCCGGACACCCTGGAGGCCGCGCTGAACGCGACGGCCAGGGCCCTGGCGATCGACAGCGCCGACCACCTGGCTTACCTCGGGCGCGGCTGGCTGATGCTGGTGGCGGGCCGGCTGCCCGAGGCGAGCGCCGATTTCCGGCGCGCCCTCGATCTGAACCCGAACGACCCGGTCGCGCTGGTGCGGCTCGGCATGTGCGAGGCGGTGTCGGGGGCGTGCGCGCTGGGCACACGGCGCTGCCTGGAGGCGCTGCGCCTGAGCCCGCGCGACCCCGCGCGCTTCCATCTGCTGGACAACCTGGTCTGGGCGCAGTTCGCTTCCCGGGCCTACGCGGAAGCGATTGACACGGCGCGGCAGTCCTTGCGCGAGGCCGATTTCGCCGGCACCCGCCTGTGCCTCGTGCTCTGCCTGGTCGGCGCGGGCGATCTGCCGGGCGCCGCGATGGAGCTGCAACACCTGCGCCAGCTTGCGCCCGCCATGGTGGAGGCCCGGCTCAGCGGGGTCTGGCTGGCCAGTGATCCGGACGTGCGGCAACGAGAGATCGATTTTCTGGATGCGGCCAACGGCTACCGCGCCTGAGTCGCGTCAGCGCTGCGCGAGCACGAAGTCGATGGCCGCGCACACCGCCGCGGCCTGCGCGGCGTTGCACTGCTCGGGCGTCGCCCGCGGGCTGTCGGGGTAGACCTCGGTGGTCGTGGTGTAGCGGGCGCCCGTGATGCTGGCGCACAGGCCGAGCGACTTCAGCGGGTAGCGGATCACGCCGCGGTCGAACTGGGGCGAGCCGATGAGGCCGCCCTGGGCATCGGACGGCGCGATGTGCGTGACGCGCTCCACCGCCGCGATGATGGCTTGCTGGAATTCGGGCTGCGGGTTCTCGGTGTCGTCCACGAGGTAGAAGCCGTCCGGGATGTGCACGGGGGTGTAGGGCACACCGTCGCGCGCCGCCTTCGCCGGGCTGAACTCCGACGCGTCGGTGTCGGTGGTTTCGTGCAGGTCGATGTGCACGGCAAACTGGCCCAGCAAGGGCGCCACCAGCCGCATCAGCGCGGCGGATTCCTGCGCCGCGCTGGGTTCCTTGAACGAGCGGTTCGGGTCGATGGCGTCGAAGTTCCAGCGGTGAATGCGTTCGTAGCCCCACGGGCTCACGCAGGGCGCCACCAGCAGGTTCACCCGGCCGGTGTAGACCTCGGCGTGCTGATCCAGAAAATCCAGCGCACCGTGCACGCCGCTGGTCTCGTAGCCGTGCACGCCACCCGTCACAAGCACGCCCGGCAGGCCGGGTTGCCATTCAAGGCTCTGCAGGGCAAAGAGCGGATACACATCGCTCCCGTACAACACCTCCCCATAGGGCAACACCTCGAAGCGCGCACGCAACCGCTCGAACACGGTGAGCACATCCTCGGCGTAGCTGCGCTGGCGCACCAGCTGCGCGCGCCAGGCGGCCAGTTCAGCGGGTCCCCAGGCCTGGCCAGGGGTGCCGATGGGATAGAAGGCTGGTTGGGTCATGGTCGGTGTTTTTGTCTGTGGCCAGGGCGCTCAGGGCTTGGCCACACGCTGGCGGATGTCTTTGAGCTTGGCCTGCAAACGCCGCTGGTTGTCCGGGCCGGTGCGCAGCAGCATCTTTCGCCCGGCCGACAGGGACTCCAGGGCCGGGTCGGCCAGTTCGTAGCGCACCCAGGGGCGCGTTGACGGGACGGTGCCTTTGACGTCCACCAGGGTGACGGCCAGCGGTTCGGTGGGCACCGGTGTGGCGATCAGGTGGTCGAGCACCTGGACCAACCGGTCGTTGAAATAGCGGCCCGGAAAGCCCAGCTCTTCGTAGGCTTGCTGAAACAGGGGGTAGAGGCTGCGGTACAGGTCCACGGCCTTGCCGGTGTCCACCGATTCGATCATCAGCACCAGCGGCGCGTAGCGCTGGCTGTTGCCGGGGTGGATGGTTTCAACGCCGTTCTCACCGCGTTGCGTGGTGAAGCGCTGGGGCGTGGGGATGACGGGCCAGACCATCACCGGCGCCTGCGATCGTGCCAGGTTGTCCACCGTGGCCACCGTCCGCCGCACGAAGCCGTCGAGCTGCAGGAAAGTGAGCAGGTTCTTGCGGCTGAGCAGGCCCGAGAGCAAGCCGCTGACGTGTGCGTCGGAGCCGTCCAGCTCGGGCAGCGCGGTGGGCTCGCCGGCGGCATCGGCCACCGGTGCCTCGACGGGGTGCTCAACGGCGGGGGGTGTGGGCTCGGGGACCGCGGGCGCAGGTGGCGCTTCCGGGGCGGCGGCCGAGGGCGCAGCGACCGGGGCGGCCGGGGCCTGCACGGGTTTGAAGTGCTGCCAGCCGAAGTAGCCCGCCACGGCGAGCGCGACCAGGGCAGCGATGAGTAAGGGGAGCCGGGAAGTCGGTGGGTTCATGCCTCGTCACCTGGTTGGTGGTTGGGAGGCTGCCCATCCTACACCGCGGTTTTCATGAGCCAGCGCTGGCGCGCTCGGTTGCACACAGCGGCCGTCTATGAACGGCACAACAAAATTTCGCATGGTTTACATGAATCGGGAAGAATCGGAGCCACTGCGAAAACCCTCCCGAACCAGCATGAACTTCACCGAGCGACTCAAGACCCTGCCCGCCACCCACCACCTCGCCGCGCTGCAACTGCTGGACGCCCGCGGCGCAGTGTTGGCCACGATTGAAAACAGGCCGGGCCAGACCGGTTCGCTGGCGGTGTACGCCGCCCTGGCCGCGATGCACGGCGGTCGCATCACGCCCGAAGCCGCGGCGCTGGGGCTGGACTGGTACGCCGAGCACACAGCCGATGCACGCACGCACCCGGGCAAACACCCGAACATCGACCGACTGCTGGCCTGGGCACAAGGCACGGCGAGCTACGCGGTGCGGCCAGTGCCAGCGGCAAGCGCCTGAGGTAGCGTTCAGTCGGCCCAGCTGACCACAGGGCCGAGCCTGCGTTCGGCCAGGAACACGGCCTCGCGCAGCGAGAGGGCTGCGCCGCCGTCCAACCAGGGCACGGGCGTGTGGGGTTTGTCGAAGCGGATGTAGAAACACTCCACGGCGTGATCGGTGGCGAGTTCGGGCGGGTCGTCGGCGTTGCCGGTGCCGTACAGGGTGTGGTGGCGCACGATGCGCACATGGCAGGTGGTCACACCGCCGTAGAACCACAGCCCCTGTTTGACGGGTGAAAGTTGGTCAACGTCGTTCATGTCGCTGCCCCTTTGAGAGTGAACACCGGAGACACCAGCCGTGCCACCAGGCACCTTGCTTTGCGGACCATGATAGGCACAGGTGGCTGTTGCGCCAAGGTGGCTTTCACCCGGCTTGTCGAAACCGGCCACCCCCGTTCGTCGTACCCACGTGGACGCGCGAGCTGACTGCAGCACCGTCCCGCATCCATCGAACCGCCACCCAGGAGATTTCCCATGACCACTGGCACCGTCACCCTGCACCGTGTGTTGACCGCACCGCCCGAACGCGTCTACCGCGCCTTCCTCGACCCCGATGCGATGGCCAAATGGCTGCCGCCGCACGGCTTCACGGGCCGCGTGCTGGAGATGGACGCGAAGGTCGGCGGCATCTACCGCATGCAGTTCACCAACCTGAGCAGCGGCCACTTGCACGCCTTTGGCGGCAAGTACCTGGAGCTCGTGCCCAATCAGCGCATCGTGAACACCGACGTGTTCGACGACCCGAACCTGCCCGGCCAGATGACCACCACGATCACGCTGAAAGCGGTGTCGGTGGGCACGGAGCTGACCGCGGTGCAGCAGGGCATTCCGGCCATGATCCCCACCGAAGCCTGCTACCTGGGCTGGCAGCAGTCGCTGCAGCTGCTGGCGCTGCTGGTGGAGCCGGAGATTCCGGGCTGAGCGCGGTCCCGCCTGCGTTTCAGCGCGCAGGCATCGCCAGCGCCTGCAAGCGCTGGTGCGGCTCGCTGGCCCAGTCCAGCGGCAGCTGCTGCCGGATGCTGAGGTAGTGGTCGGTGAACACGTCGAGCCAGGCGGCGAGCGTGTCGGCGGCACGCTGTTCTCCGGCCAGTTCGAAACACAGCGCGGCCACTTCGGATGTGCAGAAGTGGTGCTCGTGCGTGGAGCGGCGCAGCCGGTAGTTGGACACCTGTTCGGGATGCAGGCTGAGCACGGGCAGGCGGTCCAGGTACGGGCTCTTGCGAAACATCTTGCGCGCCTCGGACCAGGTGCCGTCGAGCAGGATGAACAGCGGGCGCTTGCCGCCCTGCCCGGCTTCCTGGTCCTCGGCAGGCGGCAGCGCGGTCAGCACACGCCCGGGTTCCACGTAGTCACCGGGGAACACCACATAGGGTTGCCACTGTGGATCGGCCAGCAGCGTGAGCAGCGCCGGGTCCACCGCGGTGCGGGCCCAGCCGAAGGCCCAGGTGTCGGCCACCACGTCGGCGATCAGCCAGCCGGTGTTGCTGGGCTTGAGCGCTTCGATGTCGCCCATGATCAGGCACACGCCCGCTCGGGTGGGCACCTGCGGGCGCAGCGCGCAGATGCAGTGGCTGGCAACGAGGCGGCAGCTGGGGCAGCGCCCCAGACCGGAGCCGCGGGCCACATAGGGCTTGGAGCTGACGGCCAGGCGCGCGGTGCGCAGGCGCGAGACGGCATGAGCGTTCACTGGAGTACCTTCGCCCTGCGGGCTGCGGTGTGAGCTGGCTTGGGAACGGCCCGGCGCGGCGCTCACTGGAGTACCTTCGCCCTGCGGGCTGCGGTGCGAGCTTGCTTGGGAACGGCCCGGCGCGGCGCTCATGCCGGATACCCGGGCAGGGTGAATGTGTGTGGGCGGGACATGCAGGGACTGTATGCCAGCCGGAGCGGCAGCGCCCGGTGGCGTCTCTCGCCTTCTCAGGTCCGGGCTCTTTCGCGCGCGGCCACCAGCAGACCCGTGAGCAGGAGCGCACCACCGGCCAGCTGGCTGGCGCTGAGCGTGCGGCCGTAGACGAGGGCGTCGAAAGCCACGGCGCTGGCCGGGTACACGAACTGCAGCACGGCCATGCGCCCGGCCGACAGGCGCGCCACGCCGCCATACACCAGCACATAGGCCAGGCCGGTGTGCACCACCCCCATGCCCGCCAGCCAGCCCCAGGCGGGGCCGGGCGCCGGCCAGCCCTGCGTGAGCGGCCACCACAGCAGCGCCACGGTTCCGGCCACACATTGCCACCAGGCCATGACCAATGCGCTGGCGCCGGTGGCGCGGCGCAGCAGCAGGGGGGCCACGGCGTAGGCCAGCGCGGCGCCGAGCGCGAGCGCAAGGCCCTGCAGGTAGCGCGCGTTGGCGCTCTGGTGCCCGAACGCGTGGTCCAGACCGCCGGTGGCCAGGCCCAGACCGAGCAGCGCCACCAGGGCGGCGCCCCACTGGCGGCGGCTCACGTGCTCGCCCAGCCAGAGCGTGCCCGCCACCATGATGAGGAAAGGCTGCACATGCACCACCAGCGTGGCCACCGACATGGACGTGCGCGGCACGGCCCCGAAGAACAGGGTCCAGCTGAGCACCATGAACAGGCCGCCCGAGATGGCCAGGGCGGCGTCGCGTCGGCTCAGCCGCAGTTCACCCCAGCGGCGCGAGAGCGCGAACCACAGGGTGAGCGCGAGCAGCCCGAAGGCGCAGCGGAACCACACGGCGGTGAGCGCGGGCTGGCCGGCTTCTTCGATGAAGATGCCGAGCGTGCCCAGCAGCAGGCCGCCGCTGACCATGAGCCACTGGCCCTGCGTTTCACGCTCGCGACGCGTGGCCGTGAAGGCAGGGGGGCCGGTGAAGGCCGGGGCGTTTTGCGAATTCATGGGGCGATGTTCCCGGGATCGCATGAACGGGTAAAGCGGATAATTCACAATCCATTCATTCGATAATCGAATTCAATCAAAGCGCCCATGGCCCGCACCGACCTGCAGATGGACTGGCTCCGCGCCTTTGTGGCGGTGGTGGACAACGGTTCGCTTTCGGCGGCGGCACCGCAGGTGCACCGCTCGCAATCGGCGGTGAGCATGCAGTTGCTGAAGCTGGAAGAAGCCGTGGGCGGCGCGGTGCTGCGCCGCGGACCGCGGCACCTGAGCCTCACACCGCTGGGCACCGAACTGCTGGGCTATGCGCGGCGCATCCTGGCGCTGCACGGCGAGGCGCTGACGGCGCTCACCGGCCCCACGCTCTCGGGCCAGGTGCGCCTGGGCGTGCCCGACGACTACGCCGCGAGCTACCTCACGCCGGTGCTGCGCAGTTACGCGGCGCGCCACGCGGCGGTGGAGATCGTGCTGGACTGCGAACAGTCCACCTCGCTCATTCCCAAGGTGCAACGCGGCGAACTGGATCTGGCGCTGGTCTCGCGCGACCACCAGCGTCGCGGCACCCTGCTCTTTCACGAGCCGCTGGTGTGGATCGGGGCGCCCCAGTTCGAGGTGTGGCGCAACACGCCGCTGCCGATCGCGGTGTACGAGCCCAGCAGCCTGGCGCGGCGCTCGACCATCGCGGCGCTGGAGGCGCAAGGGCGCGCCTACCGCGTGGTCTACAACAGCTCCAGCCTGCCCGGCCAGCTGGCGGCGGTGGAAAGTGGGTTGGCGATCGCGGTGCTCACGCGTTGCAGCGCGCCACCGCACCTGATGATCCTGGGGGAGCGCCAGGGCCTGCCGCCGCTCGACGCGATGGCGGTGGCGGTCTACCGCAGCAAGACCTCGCGCACGAACCCGGCGGTGGATGCGCTCCACGAGCTGGTGTTGCAGACCCTGAGCAAGCCGGCCTGAGCGGTGATGGGGCCTCCTGCGCGTCGCGTGCGCAAACAACCCGGATCTGCCATCATGCCGCGCATGAACGACGCCACCACCCCGCCACCCGACACCGTCATCCACGGCTGGCACGCCCACGTGTACTTCAACGCCGACACGCTGGCGCAGGCGCGCACGCTGTGCGAAGCGGCCGCCGCCCGGTTCCCGCTGAAGATGGGTCGCGTGCACGAGAAGCCGGTGGGCCCGCACCCGGACTGGAGCTGCCAGTTGGCCTTCAAGGCCGCGCTGTTCGCCGACCTGATCCCCTGGCTGACGCTGCACCGCGGCGGTCTGGTGGTGTTCATCCACCCGATCACCGGCAACGACCTGGTGGACCACCGCGACCGCGCGCTGTGGATGGGCGCGGTGCGCCCGCTGGACCTGAGCGTGTTGCCCGAGCGCTCGGTGACCTACGACCTGTAAACCCTGAAACCCATGAACATCACCACGCTGGAAGCGCTGCGCGCGCTGTACGACCCGGTGCGCGAACGCTCGGCCAAGAAAGAACTGCCCCGGCTCGACGTGCACGCCACGCGCTTCATCGGTTTCTCGCCGCTGGTGGTGTTGTCGAGCGCCGGGGCGAACGGCGCGCTGGACGCGTCGCCGCGCGGCGGTGAGCCGGGTTTCGTGAAAGTGCTGGATCCGCAGACGCTGCTGATCCCCGACGCGCCGGGCAACAACCGGCTCGACACGCTGGAAAACATCGTGCAGACCGGCCAGATCGGCCTGCTGTTCCTGGTGCCGGGCATGGACGAGACGCTGCGCGTGAACGGCCGCGCGCTGCTCACCACCGACGAAGCCGACCGGGAGCGCTGCACCGACGCGCGCCGTGTGCCCAAGCTCGTGATCCGCGTGGCGGTGCAGGCGTCTTACCTGCACTGTGCCAAGGCGCTGATGCGGTCTTCCCTCTGGGACGCGAGCCGCCAGGTGGAGCGCTCGGTGATGCCGAGCATGGGCGAGATGCTGCGCGACCAGATCGGCGATCGCCTGAGCACGGACGCGCCGGTGGAGACACAGGCGCAGATGCTGGAGCGCTACCGGCAGACCTTGTAACGGCATCCGTGCCGGTACGCCGTGGCCACCGCGTGGTTCGCATGCCGCACTTCAGAAACCGGTTCGTGACATGTCTTCGATAAACGTTGTCACAGGGCAACCATAATGGGGCGCATGCCTGTTTCTGAAATCGCCATCTGGTCGGCCATGCTCGGGGGTCTGTTGACGCTGGCGGCGCTGGCGCTGGGCGACGCACTGGGCAGCCGCAGCCGGGGCTCGATGCGCAACCTGCTGTTCGTGGTGCTCACCGGTGCGAGCTGCGTGGTCATGACGGGTTTGCCCGAGGCCTTGTTTCCGTTCCTGCCCGGGCACCCGCTGATGGTGCTCAAGGCCAGCCTGGGGCCGCTGGCGGGTGGTGTGGCCCTGTATTACCTGGGCAGCTGGCTGGGCGGGGAGCGCGAAGACCCGCTGGTGCACCGCCTGACCGCCTGGGGCGGCGCTGCCGTGTTCCTGGCCGCGGTGGTGCTGGCGCTGCTGGCCAGCCAGGTGTCCAGCGACCAGTTCCGCCCGGTGCTGCTGGCGGCGGCGGTGGTCAACATGGTGCCGGTGTTGCTGGCGATGGTCGCGGTCATCCGGGCCACCCGGCGGGGCGACCCGCTGGCGCGCTGGATGTTGCTGGCGATCGTGTGCCTGGCGGCCATGGTGAGCGGCCTGTACCTGCGCGGCCTGGACGCACCGGGCCTGGGCTCGGGCTTCTGGTTGTTCACGGCCGTGATCACCATGGTGTATTTCCTCGCGGCCACGGTGCTGGGCATTTTGCGCAACCGGCACAACCGCAAACTGGCCCGCCTCTCACGCGTGCAACAGGGCGCCGACCCGGTCACAGGGCTCCACACCGGTTCGGCCCTGATCGCCGAGGTGGAACACGTGTTCTGGCGCACCGCCCGTCAGCAGGGCGAATGTTCGGTGATCTGCGTGAACGTGAGCAACCTCTACGAGCTGACCGATTCGGCCGGGCCGGGTGTGGAACACCAGATCCTGGTCACGCTGGCGGCGCGCGTGCGCCGTGCCGCCGGTTTTCGCTGTGTGGTGGGTCAGTACCACCCGCGCTGTTTTGTGGTGGTGATGTTCACCGACAAACACGCCGCGCCACTGAACGAGACGCTGGCCCATCTGCGGTTCATGGTCGGTGAGTCGCTGTCGGTGGTGGACGAAAAACAGGTGCACCACACGTTCCAGCCGCGCCTGGGCATCGGGGTCGTCACGCACGCGCCCGCACACGCCAAGCCGATGGACATCCTCAACGAGGCCGAGCGCCTGGCGCTGGCGCAGATCGCCAACTGGTCCCGCCCTCAGGGACCCGATGCGACCACCGAGCACGAGATCGTGACCGCGCCGCAACCGCTGCGCTGAGGCGCGCGGACAACTACTTTTTTTCGACCGGGTTCGCCGTCAGCCAGTTGGCCGGGTAGGCGCGCAGGAACTCGCGCGCCTTCTCGGGGTGGGCGGCGTTGAGCCAGGCGTCGTAGCCCCCTTCGTTCAACACCGCGGGCATGCGTTTTTCGCTGCCGGGCTGCTGGTAGCGGTGCATCAGGGCGTGGCTGTTGGCGTTGACGGTGAGCAGGGTGTAGCTGACGATGGTTTCGCCGCCGGCGCCGGTCCAGCTTTCCCACAGGCCCGCCACGCCCATGGGCTGACCGTCGACACGGCTGATGCGCGTGGGCACGGCCTTGCCGCTGCGAAAGTCGTCTTCAAAAAACGCCATCATCGGCACGATGCACCGCTGCCCGGCAAGCCAGGCTTCGCGCAGGTTGTTGGAGGTGGTCACGGTTTCCGAGCGCGCGTTGACCAGCTTGGGCGAACGCAGCTTGGCGTCGGACGCCGACTTCACCCAGCGCGGCACCAGGCCGAACTGGCCGACCACGAGCTCGCGCACCAGCGGGGGCGATGGCTGTGGTTCCTGCGTTTCCGCCGGTTCCACAGGTTCCACGGGTTCGGCCACAGCAGCGGCCGCCTTGCGGATGAAAACCCCGGGCATGCGCGGCCAGAGTTCGTTCCCCACAGGAGAATCGGGGGCCCCGACATGGAAAACATCAGGAAAAAGGGAGGCGAGCCGCAGGCTCTCGGTATGAACGGTCATGCGGCCATGCTAGCCGACCACGCGCCGCACCACCCGCGGTGCACCACCGGTCCGATCGGTGGCATGCTCGGCGTGCCCGATCTTCCAACCAGCGCACCCGCCTCCCATGCTTCAGAACCCCCTTGTGCCACCTGCTCTGTCGACCCGCTCCCGCCGCTCCGTGGTGCGGGGGGCCGCGGGCGCCGTGGGGCTTCTGCTGCTGGGTAACTGGCGCCTGGCCTCAGGGGCCGGGGAAGCGGCGACCGAGGCGAACCTGCCCCAGGTGGCGCCGGTGCCGGGCGGCATCGTTCGCCTTTCGCTGGGGCCATCGCAGGAGCGTCCCCGGGCCTGGGCGGGCGAAGTCCCGCTGCTGGTGCTGGGCGACCCGATCGAATGGTCCGCGCTGGTGGGCATCCCGCTGTCGGCTGCGCCGGGCGAGGCGCGCATCGTGGTGCAGATCGACGGCCTGGCGCCGCGCGAACAGGCCTACACGGTGGTGCCCAAGCGCTACGCCGAGCAGCGCCTGAAGGTCGAGCCGAAGACGGTGGACCTCTCACCCCAGGACCTGGCGCGTTTCGAGCGCGAGCGCGACCACCAGCAGACGGTGATCGCCGTGTTCAGCGAACCGCTGCCGGCGAGCCTGCGCATGCGGGTGCCCACACCAGGGCGGCGCTCCAGTTCTTTCGGGCTGCGGCGTGTGTTCAATGGCCAGTCGCGCAATCCGCACAGTGGCATGGACATCGCCGCACCCACCGGCACCCCGGTGGTGGCGCCGCTGGCGGGCCGGGTGATCGACACCGGTGACTACTTCTTCAACGGCCAGACGGTCTGGCTCGACCACGGCGGCGGCCTGTTGAGCATGGTGTGCCACCTGAGCGCGATCGACGTGACAACCGGCGATGTGCTGGACGCGGGCCAGCGCCTGGGCGCCGTGGGTGCCACCGGCCGCGTCACCGGGCCGCACCTGCACTGGGGCGTGATGCTCAACCGAGCCATGGTGGACCCGGCGCTGTTGCTCGCCGAATGATGGACCGCGCCCGACCATGCTGATCCGCTTCAACAAACCCTACGGGGTGCTCAGCCAGTTCACGCCCGAGGGGCGCTGGCGCGGGCTCAAAGACTTCATCGACCGGCCCGGCGTGTACGTGGCCGGCCGGCTCGACGCCGACAGCGAAGGCCTGCTGCTGCTCACCGACGACGGCCAGGAGCAGGCGCGCATCGCCGACCCGCGCCACAAGATGGAAAAGACCTACTGGGTGCAGGTGGAGGGTGTGCCGGACGAAGCCGCGCTGGCCGCCCTGCGCCACGGCGTGACGCTCAACGACGGCCCCACCCTGCCGGCGCGCGCCCGCGCCATGCCGGATCCGCCCGCGCTGTGGGAACGCGACCCGCCGATCCGGGTACGCAAGGCGGTGCCCACGGCCTGGATCGAGCTGGTGATCCGCGAAGGCCGCAACCGCCAGGTGCGTCGCATGACGGCGGCGGTGGGCTTCCCCACGCTGCGCCTGATCCGCGCCGCCATCGGGCCCCACAACCTCGACGGCCTGCCACCGGGCACCTGGCGCTGAATCGCCGGCCAGCGACCCGGCGACCCGCCACACAACCCGCGGTGGCCACAAACACCCGCGGTCAGGTACCCTGCACCACACCCCGGTATGTTCGACAGCGGACAGATCGCACCGGGTTGGCCCCCTACACTGGGGCCCGACAAAGAACTGCAAAGGACTGCCCATGCCCTCCCGCTGGCGACACACCGAACGCCACCGAACCGACCGCATCGGCTGGCTTCGCGCCGCCGTGCTCGGCGCCAACGACGGCATCGTCTCCACCGCCAGCCTGGTGCTGGGTGTGGCGGCGGCGAGCGCCGACCACAGCAGCATCCTGCTGACCGGGGTCGCCGGGCTGGTCGCGGGCGCCATGTCGATGGCCGCGGGCGAGTATGTGTCGGTGCATTCGCAGGCCGACACCGAGGGGGCCGACCTGGCCCGCGAGCAGGCCGAGCTCGATGCCGACCCGGCCGCCGAACACCGTGAACTCAGCGCCATCTACGCCGGGCGCGGGCTGGACGCCGAACTGTCCCGGCAAGTGGCCACCCAGCTCATGGCACACGACGCACTGGGCGCCCATGCGCGCGACGAACTGGGCATTTCAGACACCCTGAGCGCGCGGCCGGTGCAGGCCGCGCTGGCCTCGGCCGCCAGCTTCGCAGCGGGTGCGACGCTGCCGCTGGCGGTGACGGCGCTGGTGCCCGGGCCGGGCCTGATCGGCTGGGTGGCCGCCACCTCGCTGCTGTTCCTCGCCCTGCTCGGCGCCCTGGCCGCGCGCGCCGGCGGTGCCCGCATGGGCCCGGGTGCCTGGCGCGTGGGCTTCTGGGGGGCGCTGGCCATGGCCATCACGGCCGGTGTGGGCGCCCTGTTTGGCGCTGTGGTCTGAACAGCCTCTCCATGAATACCGAACCAGCCATGAACCCCACCTCGCCACCACCCCCCCGCAACGCCACCGCCACGGTGGACCCGCTGTTCCTGGCCGCGCCGCGCGTGTCCACCTTCCTGCGCAGCTACGCGCTCACCAACGCCAGCGGTTTTTTCTTCCAGCGCGACGAGCGCCTCTACCTCGTCACCAGCCGCCATGTGGTGATCGACGAAGCCACCAGCCACCTGCCCGACCGGCTGGAGATCGAGGTGCACCTGGACGCCAGCAACCTCACCCGCTCGACCGGGTTTTCGATGCTGCTCTACAACCAGGGCGCGGCGGTGTGGCGCCAGGGCCGCGACGGCGGCAGCGAGATCGACGTCGCCGTGCTGGAGCTGGACCGCAGCCAGCTGCCGGCCGACGCGATCATCCGCGCCTTCACCCCGGCCCACCTGCAGACCTCGTTTGCCAGCGTGCCGGTGGACGCCTCGCTGCTGGTGGTCGGTTTTCCGCTCGGCTTTCACGACGCCGTGCACCACCTGCCGGTGGTGCGTCAGGCGGCGATTGCGTCGCCCTATGGCATCCGCTTCCAGGGGCAGGGCTTCTTCCTGACCGACGCGCGCACCCACCGCGGCACCAGCGGCGCGGCGGTGGTGATGCGCGACACCGCCCCCACCCCCGAGACGGCCGAGTTGCCCTGGAAGCTGCTGGGTGTGCATTCGTCGCGCATGGACATGGGCGACCGCGACCGCGTGCTCGACGAGTCGCTGGGCCTGAACTGCGCCTGGTACGCCGACATCCTGCTGACCCTGACCACGCCCCGAACCACTGGCGACCCGGGCTGACCGCCGATCCGAGGTTCCCGAACGCCACCCTGCGGTACTGGCTGAATGTCAGTGCCTGGTGATAAATTGCCAGATTGCCCCGCCCCCCAGCACCCCCCATGGCCACCCTGCCGTTCAGTCCCGCCGCCGACCGCAACAAGCAACCGATTCTGGAAGCCTTGCGCGGGGTGCTGCCGGCCCGGGGCCGGGCACTCGAAATCGCCTCGGGCACCGGGCAACACGCCGCCTGGCTGGGCGCCGGCCTTCCCGGCTGGGAGTGGCAACCCACCGAAGCGAACAGCACCGCTCTGCCCACCATCGCGGCCTGGGTGCGACAGGCCGGGGCCAGCAACGTGCGCCCGCCCTGTCTGCTCGACGTCATGGAGCCGCAGTGGCCGAGCGACGAAGAGACCCTGGCCAGCGCTTTCGCGCGGCCCTTTGACGCCATCTTCTGCGCCAACATGCTGCACATCTCGCCCTGGGCCGCCTGCAAGGCGCTCATGCAGGGCGCGCAACGCCATCTTGCAGCCGACAGTGGCCTGCTGCTGATCTACGGCCCGTTCCTGGAACACGGTGTGCCCACCTCGCCGGGCAATCGGGACTTCGACGCCAGCCTGCGCACGCAGAACCCGGTCTGGGGCCTGCGCCAGCGCGAAGCGGTGGAAGAAGAAGCCACACGCTGCGGCCTGCGCCTGCGCCAGCGGCTCGCCATGCCGGCGAACAACCTGCTGCTGGTGTTCGGGTTTCACTGACCCCGGTGCGTGCACCCGGCGGGCCGCAGCCCGGCCGGAACTTCGGGCCGCACGGGCCGCTCCCAAGCAGGCCGTCTTTTGAAGCAGGCTCCGCATGCACCCACCGCACCCCCTCTCGCCAGCCCCGGTCGCACCGGACCGCCGCCGCTGGCTGGCCGCTTCGGCGCTCGCCGCTGGCCTGCCCGCCTGGGCCACACGCGCCGCGGCACAGCCCGCGCACAGCCTCCTGACCCGCCCCATTCCCGCCAGCGGCGAAGCGCTGCCGGTGGTGGGGCTGGGCAGCTGGATCACCTTCAACGTGGGCAACGACCCGGTGGCGCGCGATGCGCGTGCCGAGGTGGTGCGCGCTTTTTTTTCCGAGGGCGGGCGCCTGATCGACAGCTCACCCATGTACGGCTCCTCGCAACCGGTGATTGGCCATGCGCTGGCGAAACTGGGCCACCCGGCCGCGCTGTTTTCGGCCGAAAAGGTGTGGGTGGGTGACGCGGCACGCGGGGCCGGGCAGATGGCCGCTTCGCGGGCGCACTGGGGCGTGCCGCGCTTCGACCTGATGCAGGTGCACAACCTGCTGGCCTGGGAGGAACACCTGCCGCGGCTGCAGGCGATGAAGGCCGCGGGGCAGCTTCGCTACGTCGGCATCAGCACCTCCGAAGGCCGCCGCCATGCCGAGCTGGAGCGCATCCTGCGCACGCAAGCGATCGACTTCGTGCAGCTCACCTACAACCTGCTGGACCGCGAGGCCGAGCAGCGCCTGTTGCCGCTGGCGCAGGAACGGCGCATCGCCGTGCTCGTGAACCGGCCGTTCCGCCAGGGGGATCTGCTGGACCAGCTGCGCGGCCACCCGCTGCCGGGCTGGGCGCGCGAGATCGGTTGCGACAGCTGGGCGCAGGTCGCACTGAAATTCGTGGTGTCGCACCCGGCCGTCACCTGCGCCATTCCCGCCACCAGCCAGGTGGCGCATCTGCGGCAGAACATGGGCGCGGCGCACGGCCGCCTGCCCGACGCCACCCTGCGCGCGCGCATGGCGCGGGACGTGGCGGCGCTGTGAACACCCACGCGCTGCACGGCACCGCAACCCCGGGCCAGCCATGAGCGAATGGTGGACCTACCGACCGGCCGATCTGCTGATGTTCGCGCCGCGCACCTATTGGCGCCTGTTCGAGCTGCAGAACCAGGCGCTCTGGCCCCTGCCGGTGCTGACCACGCTGGTCTTTCTGGCCGTGGGCCTCGGCCTGCTGCGGCGCAACGACACCGCGCTGCGGGCGGGCACCGCGGCGCTGGCGTTGTGCTGGGCGCTGGTGGCCTGGAGTTTTCACCTGCAGCGCTACGCGCCCATCAACCCGGTGGCCACGGTGTCGGCCGGCGTCTTCGCCGTGCAGGCGCTCGGTCTGCTCGCGCTGGCGGGCACCGGCGGTCTGCGCACCACGGTCCACCTCCTGCGCTGCGAGATCGGCCTCGGCTTGCTGGCCTGGGCGCTGCTGCTGTACCCGCTGCACGCACTGGTCGCGGGCCGGTTGCTGGTGCAGGCCGAGGTGTTTGGTTTCGCGCCCGACCCGACGGCGATCGGCAGCCTGGGTCTGCTGCTGTGCGCGGACGCGAAAGGACGCTTCGCGCGCGGGCTCCTGGGTGCGCTGCAGGGTGTGGCGGTCGCCTGGTGCGTCGTCAGCGCGGCCACCTTGTGGACCATGGCGTCACAACAGGGCTGGGTGCCCTTGATCGCCGCCGTGATCGCGCTGGCCGTGCGCTGGCACTGGCCCCACCCATTGGACCGGCGGCCAACGGGAATCGCCAGCCGCCGATGAACGGCGCTGTTGCACCGCGATCCGGTTATCTGGGTGCGGGCATGGGCGCTTGCATCGGCGCTTGCATGGGCGCCGGCGCCGGGACCTCGGTCACCAGTTCCCGCAACAAGCCGCCGGCGGCCACAGAGCCCGATTCATTGCCGTCGCCCCGCGCCCTGCGCTCGCAGAGCATCTTGTCGTCGGGCGGCAGATCCTTGCAGCGCTGGAGGGCGTTGCGGGCCAGCTCTTCGGGTGAGGTCCCGGTCGACCGACGGCCCTTCAGGGCTTCGGCGCGCACCGCACCGGCCTCGCGCAGGCAGGCCGTGCGTTCGTGCATCGATGCACTGTCGAGACAGGCGGCGCGGTCTTGCTGGTAGGCCGCATCGATCGCCGAGCGCGACTGCGCGAAAGCGCCAGGCGACAACATGAGCAGGGCAGCGGTGGCCAGCAGACCGCGGGTCATGGAATGGGACAAGAGGGACATACGGTCTCCTTTGGAACAGGGAAGAAAGCGTGCGGTGGCGTGCCACCGCATCACCGGTACAAGGTAACGCCCGCGCGGCGTTCCGTCTGTGCACCAGCGCACAGTGCACGGCAGACGCCGAGCCGCCCGCAGCGGCGGTTCAGGAAGGCCTTGCATGCGTGACTGGCGGCGCCTGGAACCCGAACACCTGCTGCAGCGATTTGTGTTCCGGCAGCACATAGATCACGGCATGCCGGCCCGAAAACATCGGACGGATGTGCGCGTCGTAAAAATCGGCCGGCACGTTGATGCAGCCATACGAGATGCGCTTGTCGGCGACGGAGGGCGACGCGAGCCGCTCCAGCCGGCGCTCGGTGGGTTGGGTGGTGCGAACCCGGTGCATCGACACGGCGGCACCGTGATCGACCCACACCACGTCTTCGCCGGTGTGGTTGCGGCCTGACATGCCCATGAAGCGGCCCGCGGGCGTGGTGCGCTCCTCGGGCCTGACCTCGGCGATGGGCCGCGAGCCGATGCCTGGCACGGAATCGTCGCCCGGCGCCGAACCCAGCAAGACCGGCGTGGCATCGCGCAGGCGCGCAGCCGCATCAAACACATAGAGCCGGGCCGCCTTCTTGTCGATGACGACAAACGGCTGGCCACGGTGGTCGCGGGTGCCGGCCACCCAGTGGACCACCTGGCGGATCTCGGTCGAGGCCCCGGTGGTGCCAAAGTCGGGCAGCAGGCTCACGCTGACCGGTGCGGCCTGCAGCGGGACCCAGTGCGCCGGCGGCATCACCAGCGCCAGGATGGCGACGCCGGCCAGCACACCGCGCCGGATGTCCTCGATCAGGCTCGGGCGGACCGCGTCCGGCGGTCCGGGCGATGGGGTCTGTGCAGAGCTGCCCATGGTGGAGCGGCGGGTCACGCCAGATCGAAACGGATCGACCTGGCGCGCCCATCCCTCGGGTCAGTTGCGGTCGGCGCGGATCACCGGTTCGCTCATCTCGGCGGCGGGGGCCGCGGCGTCCGGTGCGGGTGTGGCGGCGGTGGTGTCCGCTGGCGTGGTCATGGGTGTCTGCGCCTCGGCGGCCGGCGCGGGTGCGGTCTGGGCGTAAGCCCAGCCCACGGCGCCCACAATGGCCAGGGCGGTCACGGATGAGGTGAGAAGTCTGGATGCGGTCATGACAGTTTCCTTCAGCGTTGCTGCGCGTGGCAGGGGAATGGTGAAACCCGCCGGAAAAACCGGCTGGGTCCCGCTTGGAACCGGTCATGGGGGCGTGGTTCGCTCCGAACAAAGGTCGTTACGCGGGGTTCGTTTTGAACAACGGGACTTACATAAAAGTACACAGCCAGCGCGGTGCGAACCGTCCCCCGTCATCAATACTCTGGATGAAGGTCCGGTCTTGTTCCAGGCGCCCACCGCTGGACAACCGGAAGGGTCAAGAATGGCCGCATCACATCCAGAGGGCATCGCAGATGGCACAAACCGCACGCATTGTTGGCAAGGTCGAGTACCGCGAAGGCGACGGCCCGAACATCGCCATCCGCCCCGGACCGGTGGAGGTGGCTCAGGGGCTGAACGACGTCACGCTGAGCTGGGTCGATGAAGAGACCCATGGCGTGGCGGCGATGCCCCTGGCCGATTTCAAGCGCTACGTGGCCGAAGGCCAGATCCGTCTGGACGCCTGACCCCGGTCATTGCGCCTCCGCGACCCGCCGGTTTGCCCGCGAGGTCGCTTTGGTCGCCTGAGCGCGCCGCAGGAACCCGCGGTTGACGGGGCTGTGCGGCCGCAGCGCCAGGCGTTCGTGGGCCAGGGCTTCGGCCATGCCGGTCTGGCCCGCGCGCAGGGCGGACTCGGTCAGCGTCCAGTCGATGATGTCGCGTTGCGCGTGGCTGCCGCCGAAGCGGTTGGCGATGTGCCGCGCGCGGTAGAGGTGTTGCACCGCGCGCTCGTGCTCGCCGCGCCAGTGGGCGACAAAACCTTCGATCAGGTCGTGCCCGGTGTCGGCCGCCCAGCGCGAGACTTCGCTGGCGCCGTCGGCGCTGCGCATGGCGTCGCGCAGGCGCCGCACATCGTGCGCCCGGTCGGCGCCCAGGTAGGCCATCACCGCGTGCCAGTCGTTGAACGGGTAGAGCCGGCCGTCGGCGTGTGCGTCCCAGGTCTGTGCCAGCTCGGTCCAGCGCCCGCCCACGTCCACCCCCGCGAGTTGCAGGCGCCACAGCAGGGCCGAGGCGTCCACCAGGTCCAGCACCACGGCGCTGGGCGTCTGGCGCACGGTGCCGTCGTAGAGCGCGAGCACGGCGTCCGTCTGGCCCAGTTCCAGGTGGCAGAGCGCGCCGTGCCAGGCGTTGTGCACCTTGAAGAAGTTGTCATCGCCCGCCCAGTGGGGCTGGCGCGCGGTCATCCAGCCGATGCCGTCCTGTGCGCGGCCCTGCATTTCCATCACGTGCGCCACCGCGTGGTGCGCCCAGCAGTCCAGCGGCTGCGCGTCGAGCGCCTCGCGCCCCACCGCTTCGGCGCGTGCGTAGTCGCCGCATTCTTCGAGGCCGAACGCGTACATGCCCAGCACGATGGAGTGGCCCGGCATGTCGGCCGACCAGTGCGGCAGCACGCGCGCGATGCGGTCGCGCAGGTTGCGCGCGCTGGCGCGGTAGAAGTCGATCAGGTGCCCGGCCTGCAGCGCCACGATGTCGTAGGGGTGCTGCACGTTGTGCCGGTCCATGGCCAGGGCGGCCTCGGTCCATTCGCCCTGCAGCACGCGCTGGATCACCGCGACGTGCGAGGCCTCGCGTTCGTTCATGGGCAGTTGCCGGAGCGCCTGCATCGCTTCCTGTGCCATGGCGGCGGCACCGGGCTCGGTGGCCAGTGCCAGCAGGTGGGCCTGGAGGATGTGCGCCATGGCAAAACGCGGCGCGGCCGCGGTGGCCTGCGCCAGGCGGGCCATGGGGTCGCCGCGGTAGAGCTGGAAGGCCGTGGCGGCCTGTTCGTAGAAGGTCAAGGCTTCGGTGGTGGCGCCGCTCAGTGCGTGGCCCTGGTTGTCGGTGATCATGGAAATGCTCCTGGTGTGTCTCTCTCGTTGCCGGCCCTCATGGGCAACGGGCTGCTGGCCGGTGTTGCGCCTGCGGGGCCGGTAGGGGTACTCTAGAAGTCGCACGGCGTGCGGACAATGTCCAGGGCGCCGGCATTTGTCGCCGAAACGCCGCCATGCTGGAACAGCGCCCCGCCGATCCCCTGACCGACATCCTGCGCGCCATGCGCCTGACCGGTGGCGTGTTCCTGGAAGCGGCATTCACTTCGCCGTGGTGCGTGGTGTCCCGGGTGTCGCCCGAGGACTGCGCCGGCTACCTGCCACTGCCGCGCCACATCATTGCCTACCATTTCGTGTGCGAGGGCGAGCTCTCGGTGCTCGTGGACGGCAGCGCACCGGTCAGCGCGCGCCGCGGCGAGATCGTGATCCTGCCGCGCAACGACCACCACCTGCTCGGCAGCGATCTGGACATGGCGCCGATCGACGTGAACGACCTGTTCGAACCCGGCGACGCCAGCCGGCCCGGGCGCCTGGTCCATGGCACGGCCGCCACCGCGGACACGCGTTTCTTCTGCGGCTTCCTGTCGCACAACCAGCCGGACGACCCGCTGCTCAGCGCCCTGCCCCGCGTGCTCAAGTCGCGCATGGAGGACGCGGCCGCGAGCGACTGGGTCGAGAGTTCGTTGCGCTTCGCTTCACGCCGGCCGACGCCGGACGAGAAGCTGTCGCCGGCCGTGCTCGGCAAGCTGGCCGAGCTGCTGTTCATCGAGGCGGTGCGCCAGTACCTGCAGGACGACCCCGCCACCACTGGCAGCGGCTGGATCGCCGGGCTGCGCGACCCCCGCGTGGGCCGCGCGCTGGCCCTGCTGCACGGCCAGCGGGAACGCGCCTGGACCACCGAAGACCTGGCGCGCGAAGTGGGGCTGTCGCGCTCGGCCTTTGCCGAACGCTTCACCGGCCTGGTGGGCGATCCGCCCATGCGCTACCTGGGCAAGTGGCGCCTGCAGCATGCGGCGCGGCGCCTGCTGGAAACTTCCGAACCCATCGCGCGCATCGCCGGGGAAGCAGGCTACGAGTCCGAGCCGGCGTTCCACCGCGCCTTCAAGCGCGAACACCGGATGACGCCGGCCAGTTGGCGGAAACAACACGCGATGGCCGACGACGCCTGAACCGGCTGCACGCCAACACGGCGGGCTTGTTCAGCGGCCCAGGGCGTCGAGATGGCTGGCGATCTCGCCCATCTCGGGTCGCGCGGCCGGGTCGGTGTGCAGGCAGGCGGTGGCGAGACCGGCCAGACGGTCCAGCGCCAGCGATGCCGTGGCGCCAGCGCTCTGGGCGTGGGCCACCAGTTCCTCCAGCAGGCAGCCGAAGGCGCGCACGTCCAGCGCCAGCAGGGCGCGGCGCAGCGCCGGCTGGTCATCGGGCAGCAGCGTGGCGCCGCCGAGGTCGCTGAGCATGGCGTCGCCGCTGACCGGGTTCCAGAGGATGTTGTGGGCGTAGAAGTCGCCGTGCATCACGCCGCGCCGGTGCAGGTGCGCCAGTGCGCCGGCCATGGTGCGGGCCACGCGCAGCGCGGCGCTGGCGGGCAGGGTGAAGCCGGGCGCGTACACGTCGCGCGTGCAGCTGTCGAAGCTGGGCGGCCCGGCGAGGTTCACCAGCTCGGGCGGCAGCAGCGGCAGCAACATGCCGCGTGCGCCCTCGGGGTGCTCGCCCAGTTCGGCGCTGGGCGTGCACAGCGCCGGGTGTTGCCCGGCGGCCTGGCAGGCGGCGAGTTCGTGTTCGGGCAGGCCGTCGCTGGTGACCGCACCTTTGAACAGCTTGAGCGCCAACGCTTCGCTGTCACCGCCGTCCAGGTGCACGCGGTGGATGTGGCCGGAAGCGCCCTCGCCCAGCCGCTCGGCCACACGCAGCCGGCTCCAGGCGATGCGGGGCAGCGGCGCGGGCGCCGCGCGGTGCCAGCCCAGCGGATTGCCGGCCAGCGCGAGCCAGGCCAGCCGCGGCAGTCCGGTGAGCCAGCCGGGCAGCGTGCTGAAGCGGTTGGCCGACAGGCGCAGCAGCTCCAGGCGTTGCGCGTTGGCCAGCCCCGGCGGCAGTGCGTCGAGGCGGTTGCCCGCGAGCATGAGCTTTTGCAGCGCCGGGCGCTGGCCCAGTTCGGCGGGCAGCTGTTCGATGGTGTTGTCGGTCAGGATGAGCCAGCGCAGCTTGGTTGGCAACGCCGCGGCGGGCACTTGCTGGATGCGGTTGGCCTTGAAGCCGACCATCTCCAGCGCCGGACAGTCGCCCAGCGATTCGGGCAGGTGGGTGAAATGATTGCTGGAGCAGAAAACGATCTTCAGCCGGTGCAGCCGGCCCAGGTCGGGCGGCAGTTCGCGCAGGCGGTTGCCGGTGAGGTTGAGAATTTCCAGCGTGTCGGCCAGGTCGAACACCTCGGGGGGCAGTTCGGTCAGGCCGCAGCTCAGGTCGAGCCGGCGCGTGCCGGCGAGCGCGCCGCTGCGGAGTTGTTCCAGGGTGTGCATGCAGGTGGACGGTGTAGGACCGCCCGGGTGGGCCGGGCGAAACGCCTGATTATCGAAGCCGGGCGGTCTCAGCGCGCGTTGGCGTTCTCAGGGCGGATCGGCGTCGGGCTGGTAGACCAGCAGCTCGCCGGGCTGGCACTGCAGGTACTCGCAGATTTTCTCCAGCGTCTCGAAGCGCACGCCCTTGACCTTGCCCTGCTTGAGCAGGGACATGTTGGCTTCGGTGATGCCGACAAATTCGGCCAGGTCTTTGGACTTGACCTTGCGCCGCGCGAGCATGACGTCGAGTTGAACAACGATGGCCATCAGACGAAGCGCTCGTTTTCTTCGGCCAGCGCCTGCCCCTGGCCGATGACCGCCGCCATGAGCCACACCAGGCCGGCGAAGAAGAACGTGAACAGGTGGTCGGAGCCGATGCCCAGCGCCAGGTGGCGCAGGCCCGGCGGGTTGTGCAGCGTGAGCAGCACCGAGGTGGCGGCGGACGCAACGATGGCGGCCAGCGCCGCCGCGGCCACCCAGCCCGCGAAACGGCGCAGCAGCTCGGTGGCCTGCTCGGTGAACACCCGGCCCTGCGCAAACTGCTCGAAACAGCGTTTGGCCTGCCACAGACCCACGAGCAGCAGGGCCAGCGGCAGGCCCATGACCAGCGCACCGGCCAGCCGCTGCCAGGGCTGCAGCGGTGCGCCGATGGCCGAAGCGGGCAGGTTGGCGTGGCCGGCCAGTTGCTCGCCGCCGGCCACGGCCCAGTACCCCACCAGCGCTGCGGGCAGCAGAAGGATCAGGGCCCAGCAGGCCCAGACCATGAGGCGGCTGGTGCGACGGACATGCCGCAGCGGGTCGGTCGGGCGGTCGCTGCTGATAGGGCTGTGCATGGTGGGTTCTCTTGACATGAGGAGATGGGTCGAATGAATGGAGTGATTGCCGATTGACAACAAATTATTGTTTTACGACAATTTATTCTCGTTCAACAAACTCTGTCAAGCCCCATGAAGCGATTTTTCACCTGCCTGGTCTTGTCCGCGGCGCTGGTCGGCTGCGGCGGCATTCCCCTGCGTTCCCTGCCCCGCCTGGTGCAATTGTCGGAGTCCCTGCTGGAGGCGAACCCGGCGGAGTTCATGGTGGCGCTGCAGGTGGATGCACGGCTGGTACCGCCGCCGGGCGCCGTGCCGCTGCTGGTGGTGAAGCTCACGCCGCGCGAGCCCGGCGCGTTCGAACCGATCGACAAAAAACTCCCGCTGCAACTGGCCGTGGCGTCGAGCGCCACGCTGGGCCTGAAGGCACCGCCGGCCGGGCGGCGCTGGCTGCTCTACAGCATGCCCCCGGCCACGCAAGCCGAGCTGCGGCGGGTGCAGGCCCTCGTGCGGCAGGCGCAGGCCGCCCCCGACAAGAAACGCGGCGGCAGCCTGGGCGTGGGGGTGGAACAGGACTCGCTGGCGGTCACCGACCCGGCGCTGTCCCGCACCCGCTGGGACACCTGGCTGCGGGTGGGCCAGAGCGAGGGCTTTTTCGAGGCCTGGTCCGGCACGCCCGAGCAACTGCGCCAGGCGGCGCAGAAGCGCTGAGCCTCGGCCGACACCCCGCGACGTGCACCGGGATGGCCTGAAACGGGCCGCGCGCAACGCCACCGGGGTCTTGCCGCCAGCGTCCGTCGCATCGCAGGGCGCCACGGATAATCGGCGCCCATGGATTCCACACTTTCCCTCTTCCCCCTGGGCTGGCAGCACTACCTGCTGGGCGGCCTTTTCATTGGCGCTGGCGTGGCGCTGCTGTTCGTGTTCACCGGCCTCGTGGGCGGCATGAGCTCGGTGTTTTCTTCCACCTGGTCCTACCTGCTGCGCCAGCCCTACTTCCAGCAGGCGCGCTACACCGGCTCGCGCGGCTGGCGTCTGGTCTACGCGGCCGGGCTGGTGCTCGGTGCGCTGCTGTGGTGGCTGGGTTTTTCCGACGGCACGCCGCTCACCACCGAAGTCCCGGTGTGGGCCCTGCTGGTGGGCGGCTTTCTGGTGGGCTATGGCGCGCGGCTGGGCAACGGCTGCACCTCGGGCCACGGCATCTGCGGCCTGGGTTCGCTGCAATGGCCTTCGCTGCTGGCGGTGCTGACCTTCATGGCCACGGCCTTCATCACAGCCAACCTCGCTGCGGGGTGGATGGTATGAGTTCAGCGCCAAAAATGACGCTGGGCCAGTTCCTCGCCGTGCTCGCGGGTGGCGCGCTGTTCGGCTTTGGCCTGGCGCTCTCCACCATGGTGCGGCCCGAGGTGGTGCTCAGCTTCCTGCGCTTCCAGGACTTCGGGCTGATACTGGTCATGGGCGGTGCGGTGGTGGTGACGCTGCTGGCCTACCTGCTGTTGCCCCGCCTGCTGGGGCAGCCCCTGCTGGGCGGCTATTTCCACCAGCACGTCGCCCACTGGAACCGCGACACGCTGGTCGGCTCGGCGCTGTTTGGCGTCGGCTGGGGCCTGTGCGGCGTGTGCCCCGGTCCGGCCATCGCGGGTCTGGGCACGGGCAACTGGAGCCTGCTGTGGGCACTGGCGGGCATCGCGCTCGGCGCGCTGGTGCAGGGCCTGCGGGCGAAAGCCTGACCTGCTCACACCCCGCGGCGCGGAACCAAAGCGTGGCCGTGCAGCTCCACCTGTCCCCAACCCATCGCATTCAGCCACCATGCTCAGAACCCTGAAAGACCTGTTCGATGCCTTCACCGCCCCACCGGCCGGCCAGTCGCCCGCCGATGAGGCGCACGCCCTGCAGCTGGCCACGGCGGTGCTGCTGGTCGAGGTGATGCGGGCCGATCCGGCCATCACCGACGCGGAGCGTGACGCGGTGCTGCTCGCGCTGCGCGGCAAGTTCTCGCTCCGCGACGACGAGCTGGAGCGCCTGCTGGAGCTGGCCCATGAAACTGCCCACACCGCCTACGACTACCAGCGCTTCACCAGCCTGCTCAACGAGCGCTTCACGCAGGAGCAGAAGGTGCGGGTGGTCGAGGCGATGTGGCAGGTCGCGTACGCCGACGACCACCTGGACGCACACGAAAACCACGTCATCAGCAAGGTGGCCGGTCTGCTTCACGTGACACACGGCGAATACATCGCGGCCAAGATGCGCGCCCGGGAAGCGGCCCAGCCGGCGCCCTGAGGCTCTAGCCAACAACTGGCTACCCGGCTTTGCACGTTGAGCGTCGCGCCTTTACCCGGGCGACACAAGTGGCTGTCAGGATTCACCCACCCCAACCCACCGGAGATTTCCATGAAATCCAGAATCCTCATCAGTGCCCTTGTGGCCGCCACGTTCGGCCTCGGCTCGCTGTCGGCCGTTGCCCAGTCGAACGACCGGCGCTCCGACAGGCACACCGATGTGCGCGTGGTCGTGCAACCGGTCCAGCACGTCGAGCGGCGCGACGACCGCCGCGATGACCGCTTTGAGCGCCGGGATGACCGCCGTGATGACCGCTTCGACCGCCGCAACGACCGTCGCAATGACCGCTTCGACCGCCGGGTTGACCGCCGCGATGCACGCAATGACCGGCGCTTTCATAACAACCACCGCTACTACAACGCGCGCAGTCCCGAGTTCCGCCGCGGTCACTACATCCCCTATGAGTACCGCCATCGCCAGTACTACGTGGTGGACCACCGTGGACACCGCCTGGCACCGCCCCCGCGGGGTCACCAGTGGGTGCAAGTGGGCTCCGACTACGTGCTGATCGCGATCACGACCGGCCTGATCGCCAACATCATCCTGAACCACTGACACACCCTGGTGGGCACCGGGGGCCACGCCCCCGGTGCCCACTGTCTGCGATGATGGCGGCCTCGCCAGGCCATACCTCGCCAAAACCATGATCTTCAGACACCTCTCACTCGCCGTTCTGGCCTCGTCCACGCTGCTGCTCGCGGCGTGCTCCAAAGAAGAGGCCGCTGCGCCGGCCGTGGCCACCGTGGCGCCGGCCCAGGCCTACGACGCGGTCGCCGCCAGCGCCAAGGGCTTCACCGTGGGCGCGCTGATGGGCGCCAACCCGGTCTACGTGCTCTTCGACCCGCAGTGCCCGCATTGCAGCCAGCTCTGGAAAGCCAGCCAGCCGCTCAACACCAAGGTGAAGTTCGTCTGGGTGCCGGTGGCCATCATCGGCCCCAAGAGCCTGCCGCAAGGTGCCGCACTCATGCAGTCCAGCGACCCCGTGCAGGCCATGAGCGCCCACGAAACATCGCTGCTCGCCGGACAGGGCGGCATGTCGGCTTCGGCGAATGTGCCCGCCGACGTGGAAGCAGCGATCAAGTCCAACACGCAGTTGCTCGACAGCCTCGGCGCCGACTCGGTGCCCTTCATCGTGGCCAAGAACGCACGCAACGGTCAGGTGGTGACCAAGGCCGGCGCGATGGCCACGCCGGCGCTGGCAGAACTGCTCGGCGTATCGGCCCCCTGATGCGGCCGCCCGGTCTGCCAGCAGGGGCCCCGGTCGCTTAACATTGGCGTCTACCCGCCGCGCACAGCGGTCACCAACGGAGATCCCCATGGGCAAAGAACAACGCAACGAAAAGCTGTCGAAAAAACCGAAGAAGGACACATCGGCGCCCAAAGGCCCGTCCACTTCGGACCGCCCGACGCCACCCGTCACGGCCGTGTTGCCGCGCGGCAAAGAGAAGAACAAGTGACCCGGGCTTTCGCATGAAAGCCACCTGGAACGGCGTCGTCGTGGCCGAAAGCGACGACACGGTGATCGAGGAAGGCAACCACTACTTCCCCGAAAGCGCCCTCAACCGCGCCTACGTCACCTTCAGCAACCACCGCACCAGTTGTCCCTGGAAGGGCCAGGCGAGCTATTACTCGCTGCTGGTCAATGGCGAACTCAACGCCGACGCCGCCTGGTACTACCCGGACCCGAAACCCGAAGCGGAACACATCCGTGGCCGGGTGGCGTTCTGGAAGGGCGTGAAGGTCGAAGCCTGACGGGACCCGGTCGCCTGCGCCATCCGGCGAGAGTCCCTAGCCGGCCTTGAACCGGGGCCAGCGCTGCAGCAAGGCGCTCAGGGCTTCGCGATGGACCGGTTTTCTCAGATGGCCCAGCGTGTTCAGGCCGTGCGCGCGTGCCAGCCGTTCGGCCGTGTCGATCACCCGCGGATCGGGCCCCACCACTAGGGCCAGGGCGCCGGCAAAGTGAATGCGCGCCAGGTGGCCGATCAGCTCAACGCCGTCCATGTGGGGCATGTTGAGGTCGATCAGCAACAACACCGGCGCGGTATCGACAAGGTCCAGGCGCTCCAGCAAGCTGCCGCCTTCGGTGAAGCCCTCGCTCCCGTGCAGTCCCAGCGCCTGCAGCTGCTGTTGCAAGGCGCCAAGCTGCACAGGATCGTCGTCCACACAGATCACCCGCCCAACCGGATCGCCACCGCAGGTTTGCAGGTGCCGGAAATGCCGGTGCACCGCATCCACCGCTTCACCCAGCCCGGGCATCAGGCGGTGAACGGCATCACCGTCGTTGTCGCGCCCGGCGGTCTCCATGCCCTCGAACTGCTGGCCCACGCCCAGCGCCCCCACCGCACGCGATGACGACTTCAGGCGGTGGGCGGTCATGCCCAAGGCGCGCCAGTCTTGCGCTGCGACGGCGTGGGCGATTTCGGCCATGGCGGCGTCCAGGCTGCCAAGGTAGCGCTGGCGCAGCTCCAGTTGCACATCGGCTTCCGGTCCGACCAGGCGCTCCAGCGCCTGGTCATCAAACGCCGGCCTGTCGGTGCCGGGTGGCGGCGCTGCAAACCCGTTGGGCGTCGAAGCGGGCGGCGGCGGTGCGGCACTGGGCGCCGAGGTCTGTGTCAGCCAGTAGCGCAGCGTGTCCTGCAGCAGTGTCAGGGGCACGGGCTTGCTCAGGTAGCCGTCCATGCCCGCGGCCAGATACCGCCCGTCTTCGCTGCCCATCTGGTTGGCGGTGAGGGCGATCACGGGCAGGCGCCGGCCCGGGGCTTCCTCACGGCGGATCGCGGCGGTGAGATCAAACCCGTTGAGCAGGGGCATGTGCAGGTCGGTGAGCAGGAGGCCGTAGCGCGCCGGGTCGGCGCGCCAGCGCCTCTTCGCCATCGCCCACCTGCTCCGAGGCCAGGCCCATCAGGTCGAGCTGATGACCGATCACCTTGCGGTTGATCAGGTTGTCTTCCGCGACCAGGATGACGCGGCCCTGCGCCACCGCGAGAACACGGTCGACGGCATCGTGGCTGGGCACGAAGGCGGCTTGCTCTGGCTCGGACAGCAGGTCGGGCAACTCGCGCCCCGTGGCCAGCAGCACCGCGCGCAACAGCTGCATGCAGCGCAGCCCTTCGCCATCGAGCTCCACGCGCCCGGGCCCGAGTTTGCGCAACTCGGTCTGCATGCCGCGGCACACCTCCACGCGGGGCAGGTGGGCAATCAGGGCCGCGTCCGTTTCGGCACCCGGCGCCATCAGCCCGCGGTCCAGGATCCACACCACGTTCTCGCTGGCGTCCACCGCCGGCCCGGGCAGCGCGTCGTGGACCGTGGCCGTGCCGCCCGCGGCCACCACGTAGGTGGCCCAGTCGCTGGCCCGCTCGGGGTCATCGAGCCAGAGATGACAGTGCAGGCCGTTCAGTTCGGTGCGCCGGTGCGCGCCGGGCACGCCCGTCAAGGGCAGGTCGACGCAGAAGACCGCGCCCGCCCCGGGCTCGCTTTGCACACCGATCGAGCCGCCCATGGCATCCACCAGCCGCTGGCAGATGACGAGCCCCAGACCGGTGCCGCCATAGGTGCGAGTTGTGGCGGCTTCGCCCTGCACAAACGGTTGGAAAATGCGCCGCTGCACCTCCTCGGACATGCCGATGCCGTTGTCCGACACCACCAGACGAACACCCCCGTCGGGGGCCGGCAGCGCGCGAAGGGAAACGCGGCCGGGGCGCCCGAGGTCGGCAGAAAACTTGATCGCATTGCCCACCAGGTTGAGAACGATCTGGCGGATGCGGGCAGCATCGCCCAGCACCTGCGGGGGCAACGCCGGGTCGACGAAAGCGTGCAGCCGCACATCGCGCGCCGACGCCACCGGGCTGAGCACATCGCTGGCTTTCTCCACCAGGCTGCGCAGCACCACCGGCACACACTCCAGCTCCAGGCGACCGGCTTCGATCTTGGAGAAATCCAGGATGTCGTCGATCAGGGTCAGCAACACGAAGGCGGACTCGCGCAGCGTGTCAGTGAGGTCCTTCTGGTGCGGCGTCAGGCCGGTTTCGCGCAACACGTCGGCCAGCCCGATCACGCCGTTCATGGGCGTGCGGATCTCGTGGCTCATGGTGGCCAGGAACGCGCTCTTGGCCGCGCTCGCCATCTCGGCGGCGCGGCGCGCGCGTTCCAGCTCGCCTGTGCGCTGTTCCACCAGTTCTTCGAGGTGGTTGCGGTAGCGTTCCAGATCCTCGGACATGCGCCGCTTCTCGGTGATGTCTTCCTTCACCGCGAGGTAGTTGGTGATGCGCCCGTCGGGGCTGCGCACCGGCGAGATCACCGCGTATTCGATGTAGTGGCTGCCGTCCTTGCGCCGGTTGCTGAGGAAACCGCGCCAGGGCTGGCCGGCCTGCAGGCGGGCCCAGAGTTTGCGGTAGCGGCTACGGGGTGTCATGCCCGACTGCAGCAGCCGCGAGTTGCGGCCCAGCAGCTCTTCGCGCGAGTAGCCCGAGGACCGTGTCGCGGCCTCGTTGACGTATTCGATGTTGGCGGCCAGATCGGTGATGACGATGGACTCCGAAGCCTGCTCCGCAGCCATCGACAGCTTGCGCAGCCAGCCTTCGTCCTCACGGCGGCGGCTGATGTCGCGCAAGACCCGCATCTGGTTCCCGTCGTCCAGCGCTGTGATCACCTCTTCAAAACAGCGCATCTCGCCATCGGGGTGCCAGTAGTCCCGCTCGGTGCCCTGCGCGCCGTTGACCCGTTGAAACGAATCGCCGTCGGGGGACGACCCACCGGGCGCGCCGACAAACAGGCGCTTGATGGACCGGTTGCTCAGCTCGGCCGCGCTGCGCCCGAGCAGGCGCTCGGCCTGCGGATTGACATCGAGAATGCGCTCCTCTGCATCGACGATCAGGACGCCGAAAGGCAATTGTTTGAAGACCTGGTTGCGCGCCTGCCTGGCCACCTGCCGTTCGGTGACGTCAAACATCACGCCGTTGACGATCATGCCCGGGCCGTTGGCCGTCATCTCCACGCGGACCACATCCTCGATGTGCCGCCACCCGCCGGCCGCATGGCGCAGCCGGTAACGCAGCGCAAAAGGCTCGCCCGCCTCCAGGCCTTCCGCCTGTTCGTCGAGCACGCGTTCGCGGTCATCGGGGTGCAGGGCACGCAACCAGGCATCGGGCTGCACCAGCCACTGCTCGGGGGTGTAGCCCAGGTCGCGGATGCGCGGGCTCACATAGGGTGTCGAAGGGGCACCGTCGAGCACATCGCGGTAGACGATGCCAGGCAGGTGTTCGGCCAGTTGCCGGAACGCCGCTTCGCGCTGCAGCAGCTGCTCCTGCTGGCTCTGGCTGGCGAGCCAGTGTTCGATGGCCTGCGCCATGTCGAGCATCAGCCCCCGTTCTTCGGCGTCCAGCGTGCGCGGCTGGCGGTCCATGACGCACAGGACCCCGACCTTGCGACCGCCGTGCCGGATCGGCGCACCCGCAAAAAACACCAGACCCAGGACCCCGGTGACGCTGGCGTCGGATGCAAAGCGCGGATCGAGCCGGGCATCGGGCAAAACCAGCACGTCGTGGTCGGGCACGGCGTGGGTGTAGGCCGGCAACCCGGCGTCGGACCCGCCGTGTTCGATCCCATGGCCGGCCTTGAACCACTGGCGATCCTCATCCACCAGACTGACCAGCGCCATCGGGCTGCGCAGCGCGTGCGCAGCGACGCGAACGATGTCGTTCAGCGACTGGTCCTGTGTCGTGCGCAGCACCCCCCGCGTGCGCATGAACGACAGCTGGGACAACTCGGCGACGGGCAACAAGGTGGTCACGGTACGAAAAGAGATCTGTGGGCATTCGCGCGGCGGACGGCATCGCCGCCGGGAACCATCACGAAGCGTGATGGTGTGCCATGAATATGCGATGAAAATCCCTGCCTGGATGTAGGGAGTTCTGCATACAAGTCGTTACACGCGGACGGATGCGTGACTTTTTCCCTGCATACCGCGGTGCCGGTTGACCGGGGCCCTCACATTTCGTCGGCGCTGATCAGGCCTTCGCGGATCGCCAGGCGCACCAGGGCCGGCACATCCGATACCTCCAGCTTGCCCATCAGGCGGCTGCGGTAAGAGTCCACGGTCTTGGGCGAGAGGTGCAGCAGCTCGGCGATGGCGTTGCTGGAATGCCCACGGACCACCAGCAGGATGATCTGACGCTCGCGGGCCGACAGCTGGCCCAGCGCACCCGGCCGCAGCGTCTGCGTCAGCGCCTTGGCGGCCAGTTCGTCCACGCCGGGGCCGAGGTAACGGCCCTCGCGCACCACGGTGCCCACGGCGGCCAGCACCGTCGATGCGGGCGAGCCCTTGAGCACATAGCCGGCCGCCCCCATGCGCAAGGCCTCCGCCACGTGGTGCGGCTGGGCCGACATGGTGAGCACGATGGTGCGCGTGGCGAGCTTGCGCCGCGGCAGTTGTTCCAGCAGTTCCAGCCCCGAACGTTTGCCCAGGTTCAGGTCGAGCAGCAGCACCCCGGGTGTCAGCCGCTGGATGTCGGCCAGCGCGATGGTGGGGTCGTCGGATTCCCCCACCACGCGGTGACCGCCGTGCTCCAGCACCACCCGCAGGCCGTCGCGCATGAGCGCGTGGTCGTCGACGAGGTAGATGTCGCTCACTGAATGAACCTCCGCCCTTCGCCCTGCGGGCTGCGGTGCGAGCTGGCTTGGGAACGGCCCGGCGCGGCGCTCATGGCGCGGCCACTTCCCGCGTGAGCTCCACCACCGTGCCACCCGCCGTCCCGCGCTCCACCAGCAGGTCCGCGCCAATGGCCGCCGCCCGTTCGCGCATGCCGACGATGCCCAAGTGCCCGGGACGCCCCTGCAGGTCATCGTCTTCAATGCCCTTGCCGTTGTCCTCGATCCGCATGCGCAGATGCCCGGCATCGCCGTCGAGCGACACCCTCACCCGCGTGGCCTGGGCGTGCCGTACGGCGTTGCCGATGGCTTCGCGCGCGATCATGAAAGCGGCGTATTCCACCGCATCGGTCCAGCGGATGCCGCGCACCGAGGTGCCCAGTTCCAGCTCGACCGCCAGCCCCAGGTCGCTGGCGGGCGAAGCGCGCAGTTCGTTGTCCAGCGCCGCGGCCAGGCCCTGGTCTTCCAGCAGAGGGGGGCGCATCTCGCGCAACACATCGCGCACATGGGCGATGGCGCTGTCGAGCATGCCGGAGGCCTTCGCCAGAGGCCCGGACGCCGCGTTCTGCGCCGGGCCCGGGCGCGCCATGGCCACGTCCAGGTACAGCCGGGCGCTGCTGAGCTGCTGGCCGAGCTGGTCGTGCAGCGACTGGGCGATGCGCCGCGTCGTGAAGCGCTCCTGCGCCATCAGCCGCTGGGACAGGTCGGACAAGGTCGCCTTCGACTGCTGCAGTTCGTGTTCGGCCTGCTTGCGCGCCGTGATGTCGGTGATGTAGCCGGCGACATGGTCTCCGGCGGGGTACAAGCGCACCTCCAGCCACAGGCCCCAGGGCTGGTACCAGTCTTCCACCACCTCGGACCGTCCACTTTCGCGCGCGCGCCAGTACGCGGCCTCGAAACGTGTTCCCCGGGAATCGGGAAACACGTCCCAGACGATGTGGCCCAGCATGTCCTGAGGAGACGCCAGGCCCACCAGGCGGGCGGCCCGGTCGTTGGCATACACCAGACGCTGATCGGGTCCGGCCGACACGAAGGCGTCGGTCACGCGGCTGAGCACATCCTCCAGCAGCCTGTGGGCGGCATCGCGCTCCAGCTCCACCCGCTGCTTGGCGGTCACGTCATTGATCAGGCCGATCCGGGCCGGCCGCCCTTCAAATTCGATGTTGCGTCCGGTGATCTCCACGTCGATCACGCGACCGTCCTTCAGCCGGTGGGGCCAGGGGCCAGTGACCTGGTGTGCCACGGAAGGTGCCTTCAACTTCGCCTGCATGACACGCTCCAGCCCGCTCACCAGATCGGGCGGCGCCACCACCGGCAGGCGCATCGACAGGAACTCATCGCGGCTGTAGCCGTAGTGCGCCACGGCGGCGTCGTTGACGGCGAGAAACTCCAGCGTCTCCAGATCAATCACCCACATCGGCTGCGGGTTGTTCTCGAACAGCAGCCGGTAGCGCCTTTCGCTCTCCTGCAACTGACGCCGCACCGTCACCATGTCCGTGATGTCGCGGGCCATGCCGAACACACCGATGGTGCCGGTCTCATCGCGCAGGGGGCCCTTGATCGAATTGAAGGTGCGCAGACCTTCGCTGGTATCGACCTCGTACTCCAGGGTCTCGATACGGCCCTCGCGCATGATGCGGCGCTCGTCCTCCCAGATCTTGTCGGCCTGTTCGGCGGGCAGCAGATCCTGGACCCGCAAACCCAGCATCGGCGTCACGCCCTTGCCGGCCATGCGCTCGGTCTCCCGGTTGACCAGCAGGTAGCACCCCTGCCGGTCCTTCGCAAAGATCGCATCGGGCGAGCTGTCCATCAAGGCCTGCAGCAGGGCTGCGGTTTGCGCCTCCCGCCGCAGGGCCTCCAGCTCGACTTCGGCCTGCCGCTGCATGCGCGCATGCACGCGCCGGAGGAACAGGAACAGCAGTCCGGTGGTCACCAGCACGAACAGCAGGCCTTTCCAGGCCTGGGCCGCGGCGAGCAACTCGATGTTCTCGAACAGCAGCTCCACCAGCGCGTCGGACCACAGGATCCAGAGCACGCCCACCACGCCGTAGCCGGCGACCACGCGGCCAAAAGGGGCGAATGAGGAGGCGCTCATGGGCGGTGGATGGGTTGAAGGCATGGTTGGGACCGGGGTTCCGGCGGTACCGAAAGCATCGCCATTTTCGCTGTTGGACGGCCACCGCGGACGCGTGGTCTTTCGAGAGGGTATCGGCCGTGTTCACCAGCGACTTGAAGCCTGCGCCGCCAGCACCATGGGCAGTGACTACACTGCATGCCTTCTGCGCTCCGGTTTCGCCATGGATATCTTCACACTCAGTCTGCTGGCCTTTGCCGGCGCCTTCATCCTCAAGACCACGGACCAGCGCCAGCGCATCCTGCTGCTGGGGCGCCATCTCGGCCAGTTCCAGATCGAAAAGCTGATGGAACGCCTGAGCGAGGGCTACATGCGGGCACTGAGCGAAAAAGACCCCGAGCGCCGCCAGCAGATCTGGCAACTGCAGGCGTCCACCGAAGCCTCGATCGCCAGCCAGTTCCAGCGCTTCGCCGCCGGCCTGGCCAAGGACACGGCCGCACCGTTCCGCGTCAACCGCATCGCCCTGCCCTACGCCGACCGCTGGTTGCCGGGCGCCAGTTTCGACCTGCGTGAAGCCATGCGCATCCACGCCCGCGGCATCCAGTTGACGGTGGACAACACGGCGCAACGCAGCGAACGCGACCGGGCCTACACCCTGCTGGCCGAGCTGTACCTGATGCAGCACACCTGCCACTGGTACTGCCGGACCCGCGCGACCGCCTCCGCACGGGTGCTCGCCCGCCACCAGACGCCGTATGCCCAACTGGTGGCCTCGGTGTCGCCGGAAACGCGCCAGGCCTACAGCGAGCTGGTGGGATTCAAAGGCTGAGTTCGTCGTCACCGGCCACCGGTGACAGGCAGGCCATGGCTTCGTCCAGCAAGCTGTGCAGGGCCACCACGCGCTCCACACCGAGCGCCCGGTTGATGCCCTCTTGCGCCACACGCCAGCGCCGCTGGGCTTCTGCCCGCTTGGTCTGACCGGCTTCGGTGGCGCTGATCAGGTGGCTGCGCGCGTCGACGCCCGGCCCCACCGCCAGCCAGCCCGCTGCCACCAGCGGCTGCAGGTTGCGCGACAGCGTTGAAGTGCTGACCTTCATCTCGGCCGCCAGGTCCACGGCCCGGATCGGCCCGAGCTTGACCACGTAGGACAGCAGCGAATACTGCGTGCCCTTCAGCCCCGACTTGCCCACCTCGTTGTCGTAGTGCTGCGCCACGCGGCGCATCAGCTGGCGCAGCTTGAGGTTGGTGCAGCCCTGCGGCTTGACCGCAGTGGTGGTGGGGTTTGACGCGGTGGTGACAGGGCTCATGCTATTGATTGTATCTACAATGAATGCATATGCAACTGTTATGGAGCAACCCATGAGCGTGAACGACAACCTGGAAACCTGGCTGGCCCAGGAGCAAGAAATTCTGCAACGCCTGGCCGCCGGCCCAGGGCCCGGCGTGGCCCGCCCCGACCAGATCGCCGGCAAGACCGGGCTGGAAGTGATGCAGGCCATGTTGCAAGGCGAGCTGCCCTACGCCGCCATCGCCCAGACGCTGGACTTCCTGATCGTCGAGGTGGGTGACGGCAGTGCCATCTTCCAGGGCACGCCGGGCCCGCAGCATCTCAACCCCATGGGCACGGTGCACGGCGGCTGGTTCGCCACCCTGCTCGACTCCGCGCTGGGCTGCGCGGTGCACACCAGGATGCCGCCCGGCCGTGCCTACACCACCGCCGAGCTCAGCGTGAACATCGTGCGCGCCCTCACACCCAAGGTGCCGCGCGTGCGTGCCATCGGCCGCGTGGTCCACTGCGGCCGCCAGCTCGCCACCGCCGATGCGCAACTGGTCGGACCCGACGGCACGCTCTACGCCCATGCCACCACGACCTGCCTGGTATTCGACCTGCAGCACAAACCCGCGGGCGGCGCGACGACATAATCGCGGTCCACGAACCGACCCGAAAGCACCCGACATGCGATTCCTTCACACCATGCTGCGCGTGGGCAACCTGCAGCGCTCGATCGACTTCTACACCCAGGTGATGGGCATGCAGCTGCTGCGCACCTCGGAGAACCCGGAGTACAAGTACTCGCTGGCGTTCCTCGGATTCGAGGGTGGCAACCCCGGCCAGGCCGAGATCGAACTCACCTGGAACTGGGGCACCGACAGCTACGACATGGGCACGGCCTATGGCCACATCGCCCTGGGCGTGCCCGACGCCTACGCCGCCTGCGAAAAGATCAAGGCCGCGGGCGGCAACGTGACGCGCGAGGCCGGCCCGGTCAAAGGCGGCAGCACCGTGATCGCCTTCGTGACCGACCCCGACGGTTACAAGATCGAGCTGATCCAGCGCGCGGAAACCGATGGCGGTGCCGGTCTGCGATGATGCACTGCAGGCGCCCACAAAAAAAGCCCGGACTGCCGGGCTTTCTTTCGGGCGGGAGACGCGAGGATCAGTCGACGATCATCACTTCCACGCGGCGGGCTTCGGCGTCGTTGCCGGTGCCGGTGGCTTCTTCGGGTTTCTTGAGTTCCAGCGACGCGGTGGCCACGCCCGCGCCCACCAGGGCATCGCGCACCGAGAGGGCGCGCTTCTTGGCCAGCTCGGCGTTCTGGGCCGGGTTGCCGGTGGCATCGTGGAAGCCGGACAAGACCAGGCGTTTGCCCCCCTTGGCGGCGGCGATTGCGTCGCCCAGCGCGTCCAGCGCGCCCGAAGCCAGGTCGGCTTTTCCGGAGGCGAAGTAGAACGTGACCACGCCGTTTTCGATCACCACGCTGGCGTCGTCGGCCACCACCGGGGCAACGGCGGCGGGTGCGGCGCTGACGGGTGCATCGGCGGCGGCTGGCGCGTCGGCAACGGGCGCGGCCACCACAGCGGTTGCCGCGGCGCTGCCGGTGCCACGGGCTTTCTGGATGCCGAAGCCCACCGACAGGCCCACGGCCAGCAACACAGCAGCTATCAACACCGCCGCGACGACGCGGCCTTCCTGATCGTCATCTTGAGAAGACATGGTCAAACACTCCCTGAAAAACAATGGGCAAGAGAAAATCGGCACTGTTCGCAGCCGGCCAGGGCAATGACCCCCAAGGCCTGTGCGACCAACCCCGCATTCTAAATGGCCCCACCTGACATGCATCCTGCCCAAAGCATCCCCCGAGCCCGCCGACCCGACACCTGGGACCCGGCCCGCCGCGACGGCGCCCGGATGATGGCCGACACCCTGGCCGAATGGCGCAGCCAGGGGCCCATGCCCGACCTGTGGGTGTTCGGCTACGCCTCACTGGTCTGGCGGCCCGAGTTCGACGCCGCCGAACAGCGCCTGGCCCGGGTGCACGGCTACCACCGCTGCCTGCAGATGTGGAGCCGGGTCAACCGCGGCACACCCGAGCGGCCCGGCCTGGTGTTCGCGCTGATGAGCGGCGGCAGCTGCACGGGACTGGCACTGCGGGTGCCCCACACCCAGGTTGAGGCGCTGTTTCCCACGCTCTGGGCGCGCGAAATGCCCAACCCCGTGTACGACCCGAAGTGGCTGCATTGCCAGACCGCACAAGGCCCGGTGCAGGCACTGGCTTTCACGCTGTCGCGCCGCAGCCCCAACTACACCGGCACGCTCGACGACGAACGCTACCGCGACATCTTCACGCACTGCCGAGGGCGCTACGGCAGCACGCTGGACTACGCCCGCCAGACGCTGCACGGCCTGCGCGCCCACGGCATCGAAGACCACGCGCTGGAGCGCCTGCTGCGGCTGGCCCCGCCCGAAACGGCCGATTGACCGCGCGCAAGCGCCGCGCTCCCCTGGCTGCCTATACTGGCCGCATGAACATCGCCGACCTGCGCAAAAGCTACGAAAAAGCCGAACTCAGCGAATCCGCCTCCCAGGCCGATCCGCTCAAGCAGTTTGACCAGTGGCTCACCGAAGCCATCCACAGCGAAGTGCCCGAACCCAACGCCATGACGCTGGCCACCGTGGGCTCCGACCTGCGGCCGAGCACACGCGTGGTGCTGATCAAGGGCTACGACGAACAGGGCATCGTCTGGTATACCAACTACCAGAGCCAGAAAGGCCGCGAACTGGCCGGCAACCCGTATGCCGCGCTGCAGTTCCACTGGGTTGAGCTGGAACGCGTGGTGCGCATCGAAGGCCTCGTCGAAAAGGTGAGCGACGCCGAGAGCGATGAATACTTCAAGAGCCGCCCGCTCGACAGCCGCATCGGCGCCTGGGCCAGTCCGCAGAGCGAGGTGATCGAGAGCCGCACCGTGCTGGTGACCAACGCCGCGAAATACGGCGCGCAGTTCCTGCTGCAACCCCCGCGCCCGCCGCACTGGGGCGGCTACCGCCTCAAACCCGACAACTGGCAGTTCTGGCAAGGCCGCAAGAGCCGGTTGCACGACCGGCTGCGCTACACGCTGCAAGGCGATGGCGGCTGGCTGCGGGAACGGCTGGCGCCCTGAACGGAGCACCCCCCGCGCCGCTTCGCGTCACCCCCTCAAGGGGGGGCGATGCCTGTGGCCCGGCGGAGCCGGTTCCATGGCATCCTAGGTTCGTGCACGCCCTCCTGCCACGGCCTCACATGCACTGGATGCCTTGGCCTGATACCGCGGCCAGTGCTTCGTCAGTCACCCGCTCGGGTGCAATTTCAGATAGCGGTACCAAAACAAACGCCCGCTCCCCCATGCGCGGGTGCGGCACGATCAGCGTCGCCGAATGGATGCGCGCGCTGCCGTACAGCAGCAGGTCCAGATCCAGCGTGCGCGGCGCGTTGCGGTAGGGACGCTCTCGCCCTGCGCCCTGCTCGATCGCTTGCAGGGTGGTGAGCAGATCGGGTGCGGTGAGCGTGGTGGCGATCTCGGCCACCGCGTTGAGGTAGTCCGGGCCGCTGGAGTCGATGGGCGCGGTGCGGTACAGGCTGGAGGCCCTCACCAGCCGGAGGCCCGGGGTTTCAGACATGCACCGCAAGGCCTCGCGCAGGGCCTGCGCCGGATCGCCGAGGTTGGCGCCCAGCGCCACAAAGGCCGTGACTTCATCGCGCTGTGGCATGCCCCAGGCCTGCACGGATCGAGATCAGTCGCCGGAACCTTCGGTGGCGCCGCCCTGCCCGGCCGCACCACCTGCGCCACCGGGTTTGCGACGGCGGCGGCGGCGCTTCTTGGCGGGTGCCGTGCCATCGGCGGAGGCGCCCGCTTCGGCTGGCGCGTTGACGTCGTCGCCGTCTTCGTCGTTGTCCGCCTCTCCCGCCGCCCGGAAGCGTGGATCCGGCTCGGTCGCGCTGGCCGGGTGATCGGCATCGCTGCGCTTCACACGGCGCGCGCCGCCAGCTCCGCCCTTTGGCTGATTGACCTTGCGCTGCGCATCCACCATGTCTTCACGGATTTCGTCGCTGGCGTTCTGGAAAGTTTCCCACCAGTGGGCCAGCTCTTCCTCGATCTCGCCCACCTGGGCGCGCAGGCGCAGGAAGTCGAAGCCGGCGCGGAAGCGCGCCTGGTCCACCAGGCTGAACGGCGACGTGCCCACGCGCTTGTCAAAGCGCGGCTGCATCATCCAGATCTCGCGCATGTCGGCGCCCAGCTTGCCGCGGCCGGAGACGTCGCCAATGCGGGACTCGAACACCTCGTCCACGGCGTCCTGCAGGGCGCCAAACGCTGGCGGCGGGCGCTGATTGCCGCGCGGCTGCAGGCGCTGGTTCCAGCCCTTGCGCACATCGGCCCACAACACGCAGGCCAGCAGAAAGCTCGGCGCCACCGGCTTGTTCTCACCCACGCGGCGGTCGGTGTCCTGCAGGGCCAGTTTCACGAACGGATCGTCGGCGCGCTCCACCACCACGTCAAGCAGCGGGTAGATGCCGGTGTTCAGGCCCACGGCCCGGAGCTGCTCCACGCTGGCGAGCGAATGCCCGGTCTGCAGCAGCTTGAGCATTTCGTCGAACAGGCGGCTCTGTGGCACGTCGGCCAGCAGCTTGTGCGAGGAAGCCAGCGGCGCCAGGGTCTTGGCGTCGAACTTGAAGCCGAGGCCGCTCAGCTTGGCGGCAAAACGCACGGCGCGGATGATGCGCACCGGGTCTTCGCGGTAGCGCGTGGCGGCGTCGCCGATCATGCGCAGGGTGAGCTTCTTGGCGTCGCGGATGCCGTTGTGGAAATCGACCACGACCTGGGATTCCGGGTCGTAATACATGGCGTTGATGGAGAAGTCGCGGCGCGCGGCGTCCTGCTCGATCGGGCCCCAGACGTTGTCGCGCAGCACACGCCCGCTGGCGTCCACCGCGTGTTTCATGCTGGCGAGCTCACCCTTGCTGGTGCGCTCGTTGCCGCTCACCTGCTCGGCGTCGGCACTGTCGAGGTAGGCGCGGAAAGTCGAGACTTCGATCATTTCGTGCTCACGGCCACGGCCATAGACCACGTGCACGATGCGGAAGCGCCGCCCGATGATGAAGGCGCGGCGGAACAGGCTCTTCACCTGCTCGGGCGTGGCGCTGGTGGCGACGTCGAAGTCTTTCGGACGCAGGCCGAGCAACAGGTCGCGCACCGCGCCACCCACGATGTAGGCCTCGAACCCGGCCTGCTTGAGCGTGTGCACCACGTCCAGCGCGCGCTGGTCCACCAGGCTGCGGTCGATGCCGTGCACCGACACCGGCACGTCTTCGCGTTTGCCGAACTTGGAGGTCTTGCTGCTCTTGGCGCCGCTGGCTTTGCCGAGCAGCTTGTCGATGAATTTTTTGATCATTCGAATAGGTTCAGGATGCGCCAGCCCCGCTCGCTGGCGATGGGCCGGAGCCGGGCGTCCGGGTTGGTCGCGACGGGCTCGTGCACTTTTTCCAGCAGCGGCAGGTCGTTGATGGAGTCGCTGTAGAAGGTGCTGTGCGCCACGCTGGCCCAGGAATGGCCGCGCGCAGCCAGCCATTGTTCCACACGCGCGACCTTGCCCTCGCGAAACGAGGGCGTGCCCCGGATCGCACCGGTGGGTTCACCTTGCGCGTCGCGTTCCAGATCGATGGCGATCAGCTCGTCCACCCCGAAGGCTTCGGCGATCGGACGGGTGACGAATTCGTTGGTGGCGGTGACGATGATCACCGTGTCGCCGGCGTCCTGGTGCTGGCGCACGAGATCGAAAGCAACGGGTTTCATTGCCGGGCGGATCACCTCGTCCATGAAGCGGCGGTGCGCGGCGTCGGATTTCTGGGCGCCATGCTCGGCCAGGGGCGCCACGGAGAAGCGGATGTATTCGTGGATGTCCAGCGTGCCGGCCTTGTACTGCTCGTAAAAGGCGTCGTTCGCCCGGGTGTGGGTTTCGGCATCGCGCCAGCCCAGGGTCACGGTGAACTGACCCCAGGAATAGTCGGAGTCGATGGGGATGAGGGTGTGATCGAGATCGAAAAGAGCCAGGTTCATTCGTTTTCCAGCATGGATTTGATCAGCGGGATGGTGATCGCGCGCTGGGTGCGCAAGGCATAGGCATCCAGCTGGTCGAGCAGCATCATCAGGCTGGAGAGGTCGCGCGAGAAGCGGGTGAGCATGAAGTCCATGACCTCGTCGCTGAGGAACACGCCGCGCTCGTCGGCGGCTCGGCGCAGCACGGCGCGGCGTTCGGTTTCGCCCAGCGCGTGCAGCTGGAACACATGGCCCCAGCCGAGGCGGGTGCGCAGGTCTTCGCGCAGCTGCAGGTCGGCCGGCGGCCGGTCGGCGGCGGCCAGTACCCAGCGCGCCGGCCCGTGAGCCGGGCTCTGGGCGTTGACAAACCAGTTGAATGCGGCGGCCTGCTGCTCGGCGGTGTAGAGCTGGCAGTCGTCGAGCAACACCACCTCCCAGTGTTCGTCGTATTCGGCGGGGTGCAATGTGGCGGCGTCGATCCAGCCCACCCGGCTGCCGTGGTCGCGCAGGGCTTCGCGCACTGCGCGCAGCAGGTGTGTCTTGCCGCTGCCGCCCTCACCCCACAAAAACGTGGGCACAGGCGAGCGCAGCGGGTTGCCGACCCACAGGCGCAAGTGGTCCAGCGCGGCCTCGTTGCCCGCGGCCACGAAGTTGGCCAGCGTGGGCACGGGCGCCAGGCCGATGTCCAGCGCCATCTGTTTCATGGGCGGATGACCGCTGCTCATGCCGTTCCGTCCTGCCCGGGCACGGGGTTGGCCGCTGGCGGCTGCCCCGCGCCCTCCAGGTAGAGCTCACTGGACAGGTAGCGGCTCTTGGTCCGGCGGATCGCCACCAGCAACACCGCGCTGGCCGGCAAGGCAATCAGCACGCCCACGAAGCCAAACAGGTGCCCAAAGGCCATCAGGGCAAAAATGACGGCGATGGGATGCAGGCCGATGCGTTCGCCCAGCAGCCGCGGCGTGACGTACATGCTCTCGACCACCTGGCCGACGGTGTACACCGCCGCCACCAGCGCAACGCCCAGCAGCGCCTGAAACTGCAGCACGGCCGCCAGCAGGCCCATGACCAGCCCCAGACCAAAGCCCAGGTAGGGAATGAACACGGCCAGCCCGGTGAAGACCCCGATGGGCAAGGCGAGCTTCAGACCCACCAGGGCCAGCCCCACGGTGTAGAACACCGCCAGCACCCCCATCACCAGCAACTGCCCACGCAGGTACTGCCCGAGCACGGCATCGGTTTCGTCCAGAAAACCCTGCACCGCCGCACGCCAGCGCGGCGGGATCAGGCCCTTGCTGCGTTCAACGAGGTTGGCCCAGTCCAGCAGCAGGTAATAGGCCACGATGGGCGCCAGGATCAGATTGCCAAACACGGCAGCGAGCGCACTGCCACCGATGCGCAGCGACGACAGCAGACCCTGGATGAGTTCACTTTCGTGGCCGGTGATGAGTTCCTGCATCCAGCCGCGCACCAGCGACACGTCCACCTGCAGATCGACCCCGAAACGTGCCAGCAGCGGCACCAGCCGGGTGTTGACACTGTCCAGCAGCGCCGGCACCTGATCCTTGAGCAGGGGCACCTGCTTGGTGATCACCGGCACGATCAGCAACACCACCGCCAGCATCACCAGCGACAGCATCGTGATGGCCAGGCCGGCGCCGAGCCAGCGCGGGATGCGCCGCGCGTGCAGCCGCTCGACCAGCGGATGCAGCGCATAGGCCAGCACGGCGGCCAGCAGAAAAGGCATGAGCACTGGTGCCAGCAGCGACAGCAGCAGCCAGCTCACCAGCGCGATGGCGGCCCACGAAGCGACACGGATCTGGTTGGGCGTGAAAGTCATGAACAGGTGTGTCGGGGGTGAACGATCGGGCTGCAGGGGCAAACCCTTAAAATCTGGGGCAAATTCTAGTCCGCCACCCCGGGTGGACCCGCAACCGACCGCCAAACCCCGCTGCCCCACCCTGGTGGAGGCTGCTCCATCGACGTTTTCCCCGTCCCAACGCCCGGCCCCGCCGCCGGCACACGCACCCCATGACCTCCAGCAACACTCCCCTTTCCTACAAAGACGCCGGCGTTGACATCGTCGCCGGCGACGCGCTCGTCGAACGCATCAAGCCGCTGGCGAAGAAGACCATGCGCGAAGGCGTGCTGGCCGGCATCGGCGGTTTTGGCGCACTGTTCGAGGTGCCCAAGCGCTACCAGGAACCGGTGCTGGTCTCCGGCACCGACGGCGTGGGCACCAAGCTCAAGCTGGCGTTTGAGTGGAACATGCACGACACCGTGGGCATCGACCTGGTCGGCATGAGCGTGAACGACGTGCTGGTGCAAGGCGCCGAGCCGCTGTTCTTCCTCGACTACTTCGCCTGCGGCAAGCTGGACGTGGACACCGCCGCGGCCGTGGTCGGCGGTATCGCCCTGGGTTGTGAACTCTCGGGCTGCGCGCTGATCGGCGGCGAAACGGCCGAGATGCCCGGCATGTACCCGGCCGGTGAATACGACCTGGCCGGCTTCTGCGTCGGCGCGGTCGAAAAGTCCAAGATCCTCACTGGCCAGAGCGTGAAGCCCGGCGACGTGGTGCTGGGCCTGGCCTCGCACGGCGTGCATTCCAACGGTTTCTCGCTGGTGCGCAAGTGCATCGAACGCGCCGGTGCCGACCTGCCGACCACGCTGGACGGCCAGCCGTTCAAGCAGGCCATCATGGCGCCGACCCGCCTCTACGTGAAAAACGTGCTCGCCACGCTCGCGAAGCACCCCGTCAAGGCCCTGGCCCACATCACCGGCGGCGGCCTGCTGGAGAACATCCCGCGCGTGCTGCCCGAGGGCACGGCTGCCCACCTGAAGAAAGGCAGCTGGCCGCAGACCGAGCTGTTCGCCTGGCTGCAGAAGACGGCCGGCATCGACGACATCGAGATGAACCGCACCTTCAACAACGGCATCGGCATGGTGGTGGTGATCGCCGCCGAGGAAGCCGCCGCCTGCGCTGCCACGCTGCGCGAGCTGGGTGAGACGGTGTATCAGATCGGCGTGATCGCAGCCCAGGGCGAGGGCGCGGCCGTCACGGTGAACTGAAGCCACCCCGCTTCGTGCTCAGGAAGGCCCGGCAACGGGCCTTCGCCGTTTCCGGGACACAACACAACCTGGGAACGAAGTGTCTGAAAATTCCCTGTCCATGGCGACTGTCATGGGTACCTGGAAGACAATGGCCTTGTCCTGAAATGATCGGTTCCTGTCTGACACCGAGCAGACACCGGCGCCGGCCATCGGCACGATCAAGGCTTCAACAACCCCGACGGAGCCCCCATGAAAACCGCCCTGCTGGTCATCGACGCGCAAGAGTCCTTCCGCCACCGCCCCTTCTTCACCGAACGGGACCTGCCCGCCTACCTGGCCGCGCAGAACGCGCTCATCGCCGGCGCCCAGGCGGCTGGCATGCCCATCGTTCGCATCTTCCACGTGGACGGGCCGCAGGTTCCGCAGAACCCCTTCTCGCTGGAGTCCGGCGCCGTGCGGCCGCTGGACGGGCTGGGGCCCTTCGAAGCCGCCGCGACCTTCCACAAGTCGCGACACAGCGCGCTCGTGGGCACCGGGCTGGAGGTGTGGCTGAACAGGAATGCCATCCAGCGCCTGATCGTCAGCGGCATCCGCACCGAACAGTGCTGCGAAACCACCACCCGGCACGCGGCCGATCTGGGCTACACGGTGGACTTCGTGACCGACGCCACGCTGACCTTTGACATGGTGCAGCCCGACGGCACGCCGCTGCCGGCCGCCGACATCACGGCCCGCACGGCCACGGTGCTGAAAGACCGCTTCGCGCGCCTGTGCACGCCCGCGCAGGCGCTGGAACCGGCGCTGCTAGCGACATGACGCCCATGGCTGCGCCCATCCAGGTGGCGTTCGTGCTCATGCCGGACAGCCTGATCCTCGACTGGGCCGGTCCCGCCGAGGCGCTGCGCATCGCCAACCAGTGTCTGCGCGCGACCGGCCAGCCCGAGGCGTTCGCGCTGCGGTTCATCGGGCCCGAGAGCCAGACGAGCAGCTCGGTGGGCGCCATCATCAGCCAGATCGAGCCCCTGCCGCTCGACCTGTCCGAGCCGGCGTGGGTGGTGCTGGTGGGGCAACCGGGGCGGACCGTCGACGCGGACAGCGACAGCGCGCGCCAGCTCATCCGCTGGCTGCGTGCACTCGAACTGGCGCCGGGCCGGCTGGAACTGCTCACCGTGTGCGCGGGCGCGATCCTCGCCGCACACGCCGGGCTGCTGGATGGCCACCGGGCCACCACCCACCACGAGCACCTCGACGAATTGCGCGCCATGGCGCCCCGCTGCGAGACGGTGTCGAACCGCGTGTTCGTGGTCGATGGCCCGGTGAGCAGCAGCGCGGGCGTGACCACCGGCATCGACCTGTTCCTGCACCGCATCGCCGACCTGTGCGGGCCGGCCCTGTCGGCCCAAGTGGCCCAGACCTTGGTGGTGGCGCTGCGGCGCGGGCCCAACGACCCCGAACTCTCGCCCTTTCTGCGCTTTCGCGCCCACCTGCATCCGGCCATTCACCGGGTGCAGGACGCCATCGGCCAGCAACCGCAGGCCGACTGGTCGCTGCAGCGCATGGCCGACGTGGCCTGCACCTCGCCGCGCCACTTGGCGCGCCTGTTCATCACCCACGCGGGCATCGCCCCACTGGCCTACCTGCGCAGCATCCGGCTGGACCTGGCCGACGCCGCGCTGCGATCGGGCCACAGCGTGACACTGGCCGCCGAGCTAGCCGGCTTCAGCTCCGACACCCAGCTGCGCCGCACCTGGCACCAGCTCGGCAAGGCGGGCTCGCCGGCGCACCGCGGCCACTGAGCCTGGAAACGGCCGTTGTCCAGACTGACTACAGCAGCACCTCCGAAGGCAGCACATGCACCCCCGGCGTGGCGGCCAGCGCGGCCTGCAGCAGGTGGTGTGCGATGCGCTGCGCGGGAACCACGCGGTAGCGCCGCGGCAGCAGCGGCTGCACCCACTGCGAGACGCGTACCGCGAGCTGTTCGGCCGGCCGGCTCTCCAGCCGCACGCCCCCGATCAGGCCCGGGCGCACCAGCGTGAGCGAGGGGTAGCCCACGGCCTGCAGATCGCGCTCGGTCTCACCCTTGGTGCGGGCATAAAAAACGCGCGAGGCCGCGTCCGCGCCCAGGGCCGAGTTGAAGGCGAAGGCCCGAGCGCCATGGCGCCGCGCGAGGTAGGCCACCTCCAGCGGGTGGTCGTGGTCCACCTTGTAGAAAGCGGCCTGCGAACCGGCCTTGGCGATGGTGGTTCCCAGGGTGCAGACCACGGCGTCCACCGCCCACCAATCGGCGTCTTCGGGCAGGCGCTCGAAGTCCACCAGCGGATTGAGCAGCTTGGGGTGCGGCGCCAGCGCCTTGCGGGTCGGGGCGACCACCTGGGCCACGGCGGCGGCGGCCAGGGCCTGCTGCAGCACGGCCTGCCCCACCAGGCCGGTGGCACCGACCAGCATCAGGCGCGACATCGTTCAGTTCAACGCGCGGCGCAGTTCCTGCAGCCGGCGGTCCATGGCGTCGCGGTCGAGCGCATCGTCGGTGTGGGCAATGTAGATTTCCAGATCGCTCACCGCAAGGCGGGCGTCGCCCATTTCGGCCCAGGCCAGGCCCCGGTCGCGATACTCCGTCCAGGCATCGGGCAGCAGCACCAGCAGCCGGTCCTGCACCGCGATCAGGCGCAGCCAGTCTTCCTGGGTGCGGTGGATTTCCTTCAAATTGCGCAACATGCGCGAGAGGATTTCGCGCGATGGCGCCGCCTGCAGGTAGAGGCCGACCGGCACGTCGAAATCGTCCACCAGTCCGTTGCGCCGTTTGTAGGGTTCCAGCCGCTCGGACAGGTCTTCGCGGCTGAGCGACTGGCCGGTGAACGGGTCGATCACCACCTGGCCATTGGGCAGGTTGACCTTCACCATGAAATGCCCGGGGAAGTTGACGCCCCGCGCCTTCAGGCCCAGCCCTTGCGCCAGCTCCAGCCAGAGCACACCCAGGGTGATGGGGATGCCGCGGCGGGTCCTGAGCACCGCGTTGAGGTAGCTGTTGTCGGGGTCGTAGTAATTGTTGACGTTGCCGCCAAACCCCATGTCGCGAAAGAAAAACTGGTTGAGCGCCCGCAGCCGCTGCAGCGGGTCGGTGGCGTCGTCGCAGCGCCGACGCACCCGGGCCAGCAACTGGTCCACGTCGCCCAGCACTTCCTGCACGTCCATCTCGGGGTATTCGTCCTGGGCGATGGCGGTGGCAGCTTCCAGCAACGGCAAGCCCTCATCGTCGGCCACCAGCGCGGCGAAATAGCCCAGGGGCGAGGGCGTGGGGAATTCAAAGGCTGAGGGCATGGTCAGGTCGGCGGGCAGACCGCTGAACGGCAGGGTGCCGGTGCAACGGGCCTCATTTTCGGACGAATTGGCGAAGTTTCAAACCGGCCACGGTCAGACTCAGGAAATAGATCAGGGCCGCACCCACCACGCACAGGGCCAGCAGGCCCACACGCTGCAGCGCCTGGCCCTCAAAACCCAGCCAGTTGAAGCGCGCGGCAGACCACATCAGGAACACGGACATCAGCGCGCTGGCGGCGACCACCTGCAGCGCAAAACGCGCCCAGCCGGGTGTGGGCGTGTAAGCCCCGCGGCGCAGCAGGCCGATCAACAGCCACAGCGCATTCACCATGGCCCCGATGCCGATGGCCAGCGCCAGCCCGGCGTGGGCCAGGTAAGGCACGAACAACAGGTTCATCAGCTGGGTCAGCACCAGCACCACCACCGCGATCTTCACCGGCGTGCGGATGTCCTGGCGGGCGTAAAAACCGGGCGCCAGCACCTTGATGGCGATCAGCCCGATCAGGCCGGCACCGTAGCCCATCAGGGCGCCGGTGGTCTGCTGCACGTCGGCCGCGGTGAAGGCGCCGTAGTGGTAAAGCACGGCCACCAGCGGCCTGGCAAAGGTCAGCAGCGCCACCGCGCAGGGCACGGCCAGCAGCACCACCAGGCGCAGGCCCCAGTCGAGCAGGTTGCTGTAGCGCTGGGCATCTTCGGCCGCTTTGGCGGCCGCCAGCTGGGGCAGCAGCACCACGCCCAGCGCCACGCCCAGCATGGCGGTGGGAAATTCCATCAGGCGGTCGGCGTAGGTGAGCCAGCTCACGCTGCCAGTGGCCAGGTGCGAAGCAATCTGGGTGTTGATCAACAGCGAAACCTGCGCCACGCTCACGCCCAGCAACGCAGGGAGCATCAGCGTGGTCACGCGGCGCGTGCCGGGGTGGTTCCAGGCGGTTTTCAGCGACGACCAGCGCAGACGGATGCGCGGCAACATGCCCAGCCGCAGCAAGACCGGGATCTGCACGCCCAGCTGCAACGCACCGCCCAGCAACACCCCACCCGCCATGGCGTAGATGGGCTGGATGCCCAGGCTCTTGAACCAGGGTGCGCCCCAGTACGCGGCCGCGATCATGGCCACGTTGAGCAGCACCGGCGTGGCCGCCGGCACGGCAAAGCGCTTCCAGGTGTTCAGGATGCCGGCCGACAGCGCCACGAACGACATGAAGGCGATGTAGGGGAACATCCAGCGCGTCATGAAAACGGCGGCCTCGAAGCCGTCAGGGCTCTGCTTCAGGCCGCTGGCCATGGCCCAGACCAGCACCGGTGCCCCGGCCACGCCCAGTACGCAGGTGGCGGTCAGCGCCCAGGCCAGCACGGTGGCGATCTGGTCCACCATCTGGCGGGTGGCGGCGTCGCCCTCTTTTTCACGCACACCGGCCAGCACGGGCACGAACGCCTGGCTGAACGCACCTTCGGCAAACAGCCGGCGCAGCAGGTTGGGGATGCGGAAAGCGACGTTGAACGCGTCGGTCAGGGCGCTGGCACCAAAGGTGGACGCCATCAGCAGTTCGCGCACCAGCCCGGTGATGCGTGAGGCCAGCGTCAGCAGGGAGACCAGGGAGGCGGATTTGAACAGGGACACGGGCGTCAGTGTAACCACGCGCACCCCACGCCCGGCGGCGACGCTACCCAGGCTGGCGGCGCCATGCTAAAATTGCGGGCTTTGCTGGGCATCATCCCCAAACATCTGAAGGAAATTCACCATGGCAACCAAGCCGAAGAAAAAGAACCCCCGTCTGGCATCTGGCCGCAAACGCGTCCGCCAGGACATCAAGATCAACGCCGCGAACACCTCGCTGCGCTCCAAATACCGCACCGCCGTCAAGAACGTTGAAAAAGCGGTTCTGGCCGGCGACAAGACCAAGGCCACCGAGCTCTTTTCCAAGATGCAAGGCGTTGTGGACATCATTGCCGACAAGGGCATCTTCCACAAAAACAAGGCCGCTCGCGACAAGAGCCGCCTGTCCGCCAAGGTCAAGGCACTGGCACTCGCCACCGCCTGACCACCCCACCGGCCTGATCCGTCAGGCCACCAGCCCGGACCCCTCGGGGTCTGCCGTTTGAAACGGGTGCGCTGCCAGCAAAGAAAAGCAAAAAACCGCCTTCGGGCGGTTTTTTGTTGCCTGTCCACTGTTCGAGTGACGTGGGCCAGGTGGTTCAGGGTTTTGCGGCCGGCTCCGGCAGCACGCAGCCTTCGGCCACCTGCAGGTCGTTGTCGCGCGCAAAGTGCATGACGAAGTCCCAGGCCATGGGTTCGGCTTCGCGCAGATCGGTGTGCACGATGACGACCTTGACGCCGTTCATGACCGTGGGCACGCACCAGGGTGAATACGCGATGTGGCTGCCCTGCCGGACCACGCCGCCGCCGGGGCGGAACTGGCTCATCACGCCGGCCAGACGTTCGGCCCAGTCGCTGGGGCGAAAGGTGCGGCCACTGCGTGTGACGCCCTGGATGAACACTTGTTTGGCAGTCGGAGAAACCATCGGGGAAGCCTTCGGATGGAGGGCCCTGGAAGGGACGCATGGCCACCGCCAGACCGAGGATCGCTGGCCGGGGTGGATCGCAGGTATTCTATCTTATATAAGACCTGAACTCAGGGATAACCCGGGGCTCTGGTCGGTTGACCACAGGCTGCCATGGCTTCATGACAGCGATGCGGAACAAGCAATGATGATGCCCGCTCCTGCCCCTAAAATCGCTTTTCAACGGCTCAACCTTCGTTGAGCCGCTTTCTTTTGGCCCCTTCCCACCGGAGTCCCGCATGAATGCCGCCGCCACCGCAGTCCCCTCGTCGCCCCACGTGATGAATACCTACGGCCGCCTGCCGATCGCGATGTCGCATGGCCGAGGCTGCCGCGTCTGGGACGTGAACGGCAAGGAATACCTGGACGCGCTGGCCGGCATCGCCGTCAACACCCTGGGCCACGCCCACCCCAAACTGGTGCCTGCGCTGCAGGACCAGGTGGCCAAGCTGATCCACTCCAGCAACTACTACCACGTGCCCAACCAGGAAGTGCTGGCCCGGATGCTGGTGGAACGTTCGGGCATGACCAACGTGTTCTTCTGCAGCTCTGGCCTGGAGGCCAACGAAGCCGCGCTGAAGCTGGCGCGCAAGTACGGCCACGACAAGGGCATCGAACGCCCGGAGATCGTGGTCTACGAAAAAGCCTTTCACGGTCGCAGCATCGCCACGCTCTCAGCCACCGGCAACCCCAAGGTGCAGGCCGGCTTCGGCCCTCTGGTCGAAGGCTTCATCCGCGTGCCGCTCAACGACATCGAAGCCCTGAAGAAAGCCACCGTGGGCAACCCCAATGTGGTGGCGGTGTTCTTCGAGACCATCCAGGGCGAAGGTGGCGTGAACCCGATGCGTGCGCAGTACCTGCAGGACGTGCGCGCGCTGTGCGACGCGCAGGACTGGTTGCTGATGATCGACGAGGTGCAGTGCGGCATGGGCCGCACCGGCAAGTGGTTCGCCCACCAGTGGGCCGGCATCCAGCCGGACGTGATGCCGCTGGCCAAGGGCCTGGGCTCGGGCGTGCCCATCGGCGCGGTGGTGGCCGGCCCCAAGGCCGCGAACATCTTCCAGCCGGGCAACCACGGCACCACTTTCGGCGGCAACCCGCTGGCCATGCGCGCCGGGGTGGAAACCATCCGCATCATGGAAGAAGAAGGCCTGCTGGAAAACGCGGCCACCGTGGGCGCCCACCTGCGCGGTCGGCTTGAAGCCGCCCTGCTGGGCAAGCCCGGCGTGAATGACATCCGTGGCCAGGGCCTGATGATCGGCATCGAGCTGGACAAGCCCTGCGGTGTGATCACCCAGCGTGCGGCCGACGCCGGCCTGCTGCTCTCGGTCACGGCCGACAGCGTGATCCGCCTGGTGCCGCCGCTGATCATGACCACCGCCGAGGCCGACGAAGTCTGCGCCATCCTGTTGCCGATCATTGCTGCTTTTCTGGCAGAAAACACATGAACCTCCGCCACTACCTCCAGTTCAAGGACCTGAGCGCCGACGAATACGGCTACCTGCTCGCCCGTGCAGCCTTTATCAAGGCCAAGTTCAAAGCCGTCGAGAAGTACCAGCCGTTCGCGGACCCCGACCGCACCCTGGCCATGATCTTCGAGAAGGCCAGCACGCGCACCCGCGTGAGCTTCGAGGCCGGCATGTACCAGATGGGCGGCTCGGTGGTGCACCTGACCACGGGCGACAGCCAGCTCGGCCGTGCCGAACCCATCGAAGACAGCGCGCGCGTGATCAGCCGCATGGTCGACCTCGTGATGATCCGCACCTTCGGGCAGGACAAGCTGGAGAAGTTTGCCCAGTACTCGCGCGTGCCAGTGATCAACGGCCTGACCAACGAGTTCCACCCCTGCCAGATCCTGGCCGACCTGTTCACATTGGTTGAACACCGCCCCGCCTCCAGTGGCAACCCGCTGGACGCCATCAAAGGCAAAGTCGTGGCCTGGGTGGGCGACGGCAACAACATGGCCAACACCTGGCTGCAGGCGGCCGAGCTGCTGGGCTTCACGGTGCACGTGAGCACGCCCAGCGGCTACGAGGTCGACCCGAAGCTCGCCGGCGTCTCCAACCCGGCCTGCTACAAGGTGTTCAAGGACCCGAAGGAAGCCTGCAAGGGCGCCGACCTCGTGACCACTGACGTGTGGACCAGCATGGGCTACGAGGCCGAAAACGAAGTGCGCCGCGCCGCGTTCGCACAATGGTGCGTGGACGAAGCCATGATGGCCGTGGCCAAACCCGACGCGCTCTTCATGCACTGCCTGCCCGCGCACCGCGGTGAAGAGGTGAGCGCCGAGGTCATCGACGGCCCGAAATCGGTCGTCTGGGACGAGGCGGAGAACCGCATGCACGTGCAGAAAGCCCTCATGGAATACCTGCTGCTGGGGCGCCTGGCCTGATGCGCCGGGCCAGCGCAGTGCGGTCATGAGCGCCGCCCGGCCATTCCGAAGGCAGTGCACACGGAGGGTCGTCCAGTGAGCGCCTGCACGGCCTGCGGTGCCTGCTGCGCGAGCTTTCGCGTGGACTTCTCGGTGTTTGAAACCCAGTCCGAAGGCGGCAGCGTGCCCGACGGGCTCGCCGTCACGGTCACCGACACCATCAGCCGCATGCGCGGCACCGACCACGGGCAACCCCGTTGTGCGGCGCTGTCGGGCCGCATCGGCGAACGAGCCACGTGCGGCATCTACGAGTGGCGACCCAACCCCTGCCGCGAGTTTGAAGAAGGCAGCGACGCCTGCGGCCAGGCGCGCCGCCGCCACGGCCTGCCGCCGCTGGGTCAATCGCCGAAACACTGAACATGCAAGCCCTGCTCGACACCATCGCCAGGATGGTCATGCCCACCGATGCCCAGCGCGTCTTCCACGGCCGGGGCGGCCTGCATCCGGGCTGTGAAGCGTGGACGCTGGATGCCTACCCACCGGTGTGGGTGCTGACCCGGTTTGGCGAAGCCAGCGACGACGAACTGGCCACGGTGTCGGCCGCACTCGCGGCGCGCCACGAACAGCTCGCGCCCGGTGAGCCGCTGAACTGGGTGTTCCAGAGCCGGCACGAAGGTCGCAGCGAAACCCGCCTGATGGCCGGCAGCGTGCCCGAACCCCACGTGGTGAGCGAACGCGGCGCGCGCTACCTGGTGCACGTGCTCAAAGGGCAGAACCACGGCCTGTTTCTCGACATGGCCGAAGGGCGCCAGTGGGTGCGCCAACACACTGCGGGCGCCAAGGTGCTCAACCTGTTTGCCTACACCTGCGCTTTCTCGGTGGCGGCGCTGCAGGGCGGTGCGAAGCAGGTGGTCAACGTGGACATGAGCGCGGGGGCCATCGCCCTCGGGCAACAGAACCACGCGCTCAACGGCCTGCAAGCCGGCGCCAGCTTCCTGGCCCACGACATCTTCAAGACCTGGGGCAAGATCACACGATCAGGGCCCTACCACCTCATCGTCGTGGACCCGCCGAGCTACCAGAAAGGCAGCTTTGTCGCCACGAAGGATTACGTTCGACTCATGCGCCGCCTGCCGGACCTGCTGCGGCCCAACGGCGAGTTGCTGCTGTGTCTCAACGCACCCGAGCTGGATACCGCGTTTCTGCAGGACCAGATGCGCGAAGCCGCGCCCGAACTGATATTCGTTGAACGCCTGTCCAACCCGGCCAGCTTCGCCGACGTGTCACCCGAGCGCGCCCTCAAGGTGCTGCGTTACCGGGTGCCCGGGCTGGATGCGCCCCGCGCTCAGACCCGGGACTTGCCGGACGGGCAACCCGAGCAGGCCGAACAGGCACCGCACGCGCCCAGAGGCTGACCGCCCGCGGTGTTCCCGCTGGCCCCGCCCCCCCGACCCCGTTGCAGCCAGCGTCGCAGGCTCGGCCGCAGCACATACCCCAGCGCCACCAACACACACACGCCGACGATGAAGCCCTGAACGCTCATGTTGCGCCCCAAGCCCCGGCGACCCGGTAGGTGATCCAGGCCATCAGGTAAGCCAGTGCAAACAGGTAGGCCGCCACCCCCAAGGCGTGGCGCCAGTGACCGGTTTCACGCCGCACAGCCGCCAGCGTGGCCACACACTGCGGCGCATAGACAAACCACACCAGCAAGGCCAGCGCCGTGGGCAGGGTCCATTGTTCGGCGATCAGGGCGCCGAGCGCCTCGTGCACCTGGTCGCCCTGCGCGGACAGGGCGTAGACCGTGCCCAGGGCCGCCACCACGACCTCGCGCGCCGCCATCGCCGGGATCAGCGCCACGACGATGCGCCAGTCAAAACCCAACGGCGCGAACAGGGGCTCCAACACGCCACCCAGGCGGCCGGCAAAGCTGTGCGCCACGGCTGACCCGGTGAATCCCTCGGGGGCCGCCGGGTAACTGGAAAGAAACCACAGCAGCACCATGAGCGCCAGGATGATGCCGCCGACCCGGCGCACAAAAATCAGCCCCCGCTCCCAGAGGCCTCGCGCGATGTTGCGCGCGCTCGGCCAGCGGTAGGCCGGCAGCTCCATCAGCAGCGGCGTGGGCTGGCCCTTGCCACTGTGGCGCGAAACCACATAGGCCACGAGCATCGCGCTGACGATGCCCATGACGTACAGCGCGAACAGCACGAGCCCTTGCAGGTTGAACAGCCCCCCTACCGTGCGCTGCGGGATGAAAGCGCCGATCAACAAGGCGTACACCGGCAGCCGCGCCGAGCAGGTCATCAGCGGGGCCACCAGGATGGTCAGCCAGCGGTCGCGCCAATGGGTGATGGTGCGCGTGGCCATGATGCCGGGCACGGCGCAGGCAAAGCTGGACAGCAGTGGAATGAAGGAACGGCCCGAGAGTCCCACCAGCCCCATCCAGCGGTCCATGAGAAACGCCGCGCGCGGCAGGTAACCCGAGTCCTCCAGCACGAAGATGAAGAAAAACAGGATCAGGATCTGCGGCAGGAACACCAGCACACCACCCACACCGGCGATCACGCCGTCGACCAGCAGGCTGCGCAACGGGCCGTCGCTCATGCGCGTTGCCACCTGCTCGCCCATCAAACCGATGCCGGCCTCGATTGCGTCCATCGGCCAGGCCGCCCAGGCGAAAACCGCCTGGAACATGAACAGCAGCAACAGCGCCAGCAAGACCATGCCCCACAGCGGGTGCAGCGCAAAGCGGTCGATGCGGTCGCTCAGGCCCCAGCGCTTGGCGGGGGCCTGCAGGGTCAGCGCCAGCAGGTCGCGCACCCGCTGGTTGAGCGCCACCGGGTCCATCACGCCGGCGTCGGCCGCGGCAGGCAACGGTGCGGCAAGCCCCTGGGTGAACAAGGCGTCCAGTTGCTCCAGCAAGGCGCGCGCGCCGTCTTTCTGCACGCTCACGGCGGACACCACCGGCATGCCCAGTTCCGCGGCCAGTGCAACGGTGTCGATGCGCATGCCCTGCGCCTGCGCCACGTCGGCCATGTTGAGCACCAGCACCATGGGCAGTCCCAGCGCCTGGGCTTCCAGCACCAGCCGCAGGTTGAGCTGCAGGTGCGTGGCATCGACGACGCAAACGAGCAGATCGGGTCGGGCCTCACCGGCCAGGCGCCCCTGCACCACATCGCGCGTGACCTGCTCGTCCTGGCTCAGTGGGTCCAGGCTGTAGGTGCCGGGCAGGTCCAGCAGTTGCGCGCGCCGGCCCAACGGCGTGGTCAGCCAGCCCTGCTTGCGTTCGACGGTCACGCCCGCGTAGTTGGCCACCTTCTGCCGGTGGCCGGTGAGCAGGTTGAACAGCGCGGTCTTGCCGCAGTTCGGGTTGCCGAGCAGGGCCAGCCGGGGAGCCGCGGCGCTCATTGGGAAGCCTCCGTGCTGCGCACTGCGGCGCGAGCCGGCTTGGGGCGGCCCGGCGCGGCGCTCATACTTTTACGGCCCACCGCACCTGCAGCAACGCCGCTTCGTGAGCGCGCAGGGCGAAGGTGGACTGCCCCACGCGCACCGCGATCGGCCCGCCGCGCAACCAGCCCCGCGACACCAACCGCACCGATTCGCCCGGCAGGAAACCGATCTCGGCCATCCGGCGCAGGGTCTTGCGGCTGTCCTCGTCGCAAGCCGGAGCGAAGGCCTGCAACACGCCCGGCGTGTGCAGCGGACCCAGGTGCAATGCACTCACCGGATCGGCAGGCGCCTGATCATCGTCGATGGGCAAAGGCCAGGAAACCGCTTGGGGTGTGGAGAGGGACACGGTCACATCCATGAATGAACAGAAGTGAGCAGATCGTACACAAACGAGATTGGTTCTCATTTGCTTTAAATCAAACTTTCACAAAACCCGGGACGGGACAGGGCATCCGTCCGATGGTGTGAATGCCCTATTTTGTTTAGACCTAAAATAATTCATCTCCGTTGGAAATAACCGACACCATGGTTTTTTCACCGGTGCTACCTTCGCCGGACCATGAAAAAGCTCTGGGACATCTCCCCTCCCGTCAACGCCAGCACGCCGGTTTTCCCGGGTGATACGGCCTATGCCCAGCAGTGGGTGGCGAGCATCGAACCGGGCTGCCCGGTCAACGTGAGCGCCATCACGCTCTCGCCCCACGTGGGCGCACACGCCGACGCCCCGCTGCACTACGACCCTGTGGGCGCCGCCATCGGGGCGGTCGAGCTCGATGCCTTTCTGGGCCCCTGTCGCGTGATCCACGCCATCGGCTGCGGCCCGCTGGTGCGGCCGGAACATCTGGCGCACGCGCTCGACCAGCTGCCGCCTCGCGTGCTGGTGCGCGTGTACCGGCTTCAGCCCCAAGACCGCTTTGACAACGCCCTGCCGGCTTTTGCCCCGGAAACGGTTGCACTGCTGGCCGACCGCGGCGTGAAGCTCATCGGCATCGACAGCGCCAGCATCGACCCCGCCGACAGCAAGACGCTGGAGAGCCACCAGGTGATCCGCCGCCGCGGTCTGCGCGTGCTGGAAAACCTGCTGCTCGACGACGTGCCTGAAGGCGACTACGAGCTCATCGCCCTGCCTCTGAAGCTGACCACCGCCGACGCCAGCCCGGTGCGTGCCGTGCTTCGTGAACTGTGATTTTTCCAGGAGACAAAAACCCATGACCACCCAACAACACTGCATCGCCCTCGACGCGCAAGACCCGCTGCGCGACCTGCGCAAGCTCTTCACCCTCCCCGATGCCACCATCTACCTCGACGGCAACTCGCTAGGCGTGATGCCCGCCGCCGCCCCGGCCCGCGTGGCCGACGTCGTGACCCGCGAGTGGGGCACCGACCTGATCCAGAGCTGGAACAAGAACGGCTGGTTCGCCATGCCGCAGAAGGTGGGTGACAAGATCGCGCGCCTGATCGGTGCCGCACCGGGCACCGTGGTGGCCACCGACAGCACCTCGGTCAACCTGTTCAAGGTGCTGAGTGCGGCGATGAACATCGCCGCCGCCGACGCGCCGCAGCGCAAACGCATCGTGAGCGAGCGCAGCAACTTCCCGACCGACCTCTACATCGCTGAGGCGCTGTGCAAGGAGCGCGGCTACGAGCTGCTGCTGGTGGAGCCCGAAGAGATCGCGGGCGCGCTGAACGAGCAGGTCGCCGTGTTGATGCTGACCCACGTGAACTACCGCACCGGCGCCCTGCACGACATGCGCGCCGTGACCGCAGCCGCCCACGCTGCCGGCGCACTCATGGTCTGGGACCTGGCGCACAGCGCAGGCGCGGTGCCGGTGGACCTGACGGGCGCTGACGCCGACTACGCGGTCGGCTGCGGCTACAAATACCTCAACGGCGGACCCGGCGCCCCGGCCTTTGTGTGGGTCAACCCGAAAAACGTCGACCGCTTCTGGCAACCGCTGGCCGGCTGGTGGGGCCACGCGACGCCGTTTGAATTCACGCCCGACTACCGCCCCGCGCCGGGCATCACGCGCTACCAGTGCGGCACGCAGCCGATGATCAGTCTGGCCGCGCTGGAATGCGGCGTGGACACGCTGCTGGCCGCCGAGGCCCACGGTGGCATGGCCTCGCTGCGCAGCAAATCGCTGGCGCTGACCGACCTGTTCATCCAGCTCGTTGAAGAGCGCTGTGCGGGTCATGGCCTGGGGCTGGCGACGCCGCGCGAACACGCTCAGCGCGGCTCTCAGGTGTGCCTCACCCGAGACGAAGGTGCCTACGCCATCGTGCAGGCGCTGATCGCGCGTGGGGTGGTGGGCGACTACCGCGCTGGCGATGGTGGTCGCCACAAGGACATCCTGCGCTTCGGCTTCACGCCGCTGTACATCGGTTTTGTGGATGTCTGGAACGCGGTCGAGCACCTGAAGCAGGTGCTCGAAACAGCGGAGTGGAAACGCCCCGAGTTCAACCGCAAACACGCCGTGACATGAAGCACCCCCTGCGCCGCTTCGCGTCTTCCCCCCTCCAGGGGGACCGCGCCAGCGGCCCGGCAAAGCCGGTTCCGCGGCGTGTGCTGGACCACGCTCCCCTCTATCGACAAGGATCTTTCATGACCTGCCCCCACCACGACACCAGCGCCCCGACCTCGGCCACCGAAGCCATCGTCGCCGAAGAAAAAGCCCAGCTCGACTTCAGCCGCGACATGAGCTACGGCGATTACCTGCAGCTCGACGCCATCCTCAGCGCGCAGAAACCGCTCTCGCCCGCGCACGACGAACTGCTGTTCATCGTGCAGCACCAGACCAGCGAACTCTGGATGAAGCTCATGCTGCACGAGCTGAACGCCGCGGTGAAGAACATCGCCGAGGATGAACTCAACGCCGCCTTCAAGCAACTCGCGCGCGTGAGCAAGATCATGGAACAGCTGGTGCATGCCTGGGATGTGCTGGCCACCATGACGCCACCCGAATACAGCGCCATCCGGCCCTACCTCGCCAACTCCAGCGGCTTCCAGAGCTTCCAGTACCGCTGCATCGAATTCGCACTCGGCAACAAGAACGCCGCGATGCTCAAGCCCCATGCGCACAGCCCCGAGCGGCTGGCCCTGGTGCAGGCGGCCTTTGAGGCCCCGTCGCTGTATGACGAGGCGCTGCGCCTGCTCGCACGCCGCGGCATCGCCGTGCCGGCGAGCCACACCCAGCGCGACTGGACGAAGCCGTACGAGTCCAGCGACGCGGTCGAACAGGCCTGGCTGCAGGTCTACCGCAACCCCAAGGAACACTGGGACCTGTACCAGCTCGGTGAAGAACTCACCGACCTCGAAGACGCCTTCCGCCTCTGGCGCTTCCGCCACGTGACCACGGTCGAGCGCGTGATCGGCTTCAAGCGCGGCACCGGCGGCACCGGCGGCGTGAGCTACCTGCGCAAGATGCTGGACGTGGTGTTGTTCCCCGAGATCTGGAAGCTAAGAACGGACTTGTGACGCTTCCGGCCTGCGGCATCATGGCGGCATGAACGCTCCCACGCTCGTTGACCTGCGCCGCTATGCCGTCGCGCGCAGCCTGTTCCCGCCCACCACCCTGCCCAAGGCCATCGAACGGCTGGGCTTTGTGCAGGCCGACCCGATCCGTTCGCCCGCCCGAGCGCAGGACCTGACGCTGCGCCACCGGGTCAAGGCGTACCGGGTGGGCGATCTGGAGCGGCACTACCCGGGGCTGGCGGTGGAGGAAGATTTTTTCGTCAACTACGGCTTCGTCACGCCCGCGCTGCACGCCCACATGCACCCACGCACCGCGCGCGCCGAGTGGACCGACGAGCGCATGGCACAGGCCCAGGCGGTCTGGTCTTTCGTTCAGGAACGCGGCGAAGTCCATCCGCGCGAGGTGGACGTGCATTTCGCACATGGACACACCACCAACGGTTTTGGCGGCCAGTCCAAAGCCAGCACCCAGTTGCTCGACGGCATGCACTACCGCGGCTGGCTGCGCGTGGCCCGGCGCGAAAACGGCACCCGGCTCTACGCGGTGCACACCCCGCAGGAAGCGCCTGCCGACGTGGCTGCCACGCTGGACGCGCTGGTGGACACCCTGGTGGCGAAGTACGCCCCGCTGCCCTCGCCCGGCCTGCGCCAGCTGGTGGGCCTTTTGCAGCACGCCGTGCCGCAGTGGAAGGATCAGTTGCGCCCGGCGCTGCAACGGGCCTGCGCACGGCTGCCGCACGCTGATGTGGGCGGCACGACCTGGTACTGGCCCGAGGAAGAAGACCCGCGTTCGCGCCGCTGGAGAGCGCCCGAGGGTGTGCGCCTGCTGGCGCCGTTCGACCCGGTGGTCTGGGACCGCGACCGTTTCGAACGCCTGTGGGACTGGGCCTACCGTTTTGAGGCCTACACACCACCGGCCAAGCGCGTGCGCGGCTACTACGCCATGCCGCTGCTGTGGCGCGACCAGGTCATCGGCTGGGGCAACCTGTCGGTGGTGAATGGGCAACTGCGAGCGGACATGGGCTACGTCAGCGGACAGGCCCCGGATGATGAAAGGTATCGCCCCGCGCTGGATGCCGAACTGTCGGCCATGGCCGCTTGTCTTGGTGTCAATTCGGCTTGATGTTGTTCTTGCGAATGACCTCTGCCATGACCGCCGTGTCGAGTTTGATGCGGTTGGCCAGGCCTTCGGACGAGGTGCCCGCGACCTGCCAGCCCTGGGCCAGGATCTTCTGCCGTATCTCGGGCTGGCGAACGATGTCGGCCAGCAACACCGCGAGCCGGTTCACGTGCGCCTTGGGCAGGCTGTTGGGCGCGGCCACGGCGTTCCAGATTTCCAGCTGCAAGTCCTTCACACCGGCCTCGGCCAGGCTCGGCACTTCGGGCACCACGCTGCTGCGCCCGGCGGAGGTCACACCGATGGCCTTGAGCTTGCCCGCGCGCACCTGGGCCATGGCCAGGCCCGGCGGCAGCAGCGACATCTGAATCTGCGCGCCGAGCAGCGCGGTGATGACCTGCGGGTTGCCCGGGTAGGGCACGTGCACCGGCGCGATGCCGGCGCGCGATTTGATGAGCTCCATGCCCAGGTGGGCCACCGTGCCCACGCCCGGCGTGCCGTAGTTCCAGCGGTCGCCCGACTCGCGCGCGGCGGCGAAGAAAGCGGCGCCGCTGGTGGCGGTGTTGCCCGGGACGCTGAACACCAGGGGCGCCACGGCGAGCAAGGAGATCGGCGTCAGTTCGGTGAGCGGGTTGTAGGGGGTGGCCGGGTTGAGGATCTTGGCGATCGTCAGGTTGCCATTGATCATGAGGCCGATGGTGTGATCGTCGGTGGCACGGGCCACCTGGCTGGCCGCGATGTTGCCACCCGCGCCCGCTTTGTTTTCCACCACCACCGGCTGACCCAGCGCCTGCGACAGCGGCTCGGCGATCAGGCGCGCCATCAGGTCGGGCGAGGAGCCGGCCGGGAAACCGACCACCATCTTCAACGGCTTGCTGGGCCAGGGGGTCTGGGCGAACACGGTGGACACACCGCAGGCCATGGCGATGGCGGCGGCGATGACATGGCGGCGTTGGGGTTGGAACATGCGTCGATTCCTCAAGGTGAACAACAGGCCCGCAGATTAACAGGCGAGGTGCTGCACCAACGCGCCCGCTCACACAGCAGGACTGACCTTTTGCAGAGCGCGGCCGCGTAGTATCGAACCGGCGCGACATGCCCCACCCAGGATGCGGTGGAACCGGCTCCGCCGGGCCACTCGCATCGCCCCCTGGGGGGTGACGCCGCAGGCGGCGCGGGGGGTTTTACACAGGTTCAGGCGGCCCGCTGTAGAGCCAGGGGTTGTCCAGCAAGGACTCACCCAGCAGGCCCATGGACGCGTTGCGCGCCCAGCGCAACGCGCCGCTGGCATGGAAGATGGTGCCGTTGCGCTGCGAGCGGATTTGCACCCGCGCGTTGCGTTGCCAGCGGGTCTGCGCATACCGCGCAAACAGGGCTGGCCAGTCCACAGGTTCGGCCACGGGCTGCGTCTGCAGCAGCCGGCCGAGCGTCCAGGCGTCTTCGATCGCCATGGCCGCACCCTGCGCGAGATAGGGTCGCAAGGGGTGCGCGGCGTCGCCGAGCAGGGCCACGCGCCCCTGGGCATGTTCCTGCGCACTGGCCACGGGCGCGCGGTCGTTCAGGGCCCAGAGCTTCCAGTCGGTCACCGCACCCAGCATGTCCTTGAGGTCGCCGCACACCGGGCCCAGCGCTCGCTGCAGGTCGGCGCTGCGCGCCTCGTGGCTCCAGCTCTGCGGATCGCTGCCGGGCGGGCCGCCATGGCCTTGCCCGAGCACGCCGTGCACCACCGCCACGACGTTGAACCACTCCCCGCGTTTGACCGGGTAATGCACCACATGCAGCTGAGGCCCCAGCCAGGCGGTCACGCACGAAGCGCGCAAGGCCGCAGGCAGGTCTGCGGCGCGCACCATGCCGCGGTAGGCCAGATGGCCACTCACGCGCACCGGGTGGGCGCCCAGCATCTGGGTGCGCACCCGGCTCCACAAACCGTCGGCCCCAACCAGTGCCGCGCCCTGGAACACCGAGTCGTCTTCGCAGGTGGCACGCACCGAGACCTGGGTCGGCTCGTACGCCGTCAAGCGCGCGCCCAGGTGCAGGCGCACGGCGTCCTGGCGTTGCACGGCCTGCAACAGCAATTCGTGGAGGTCGGCGCGGTGGATGGTGGCGTAGGGTTGGCCGTAGCGGGCGCGGATCATGGCGCCCAGCCGCAGGCGACCCAGGTGCACACCCCGGTGGGCGTCACGCACCCGGAGTTCGTCGGGGAAAGCGGCGCGGGCGTGCAATTCGTCGATCAGGCCCCAGTCGTCCAGCACGCGCACCGCGTTCGGACCGAGCTGCAAGCCGGCGCCCACTTCACCCAGGGCACCCGATTGCTCCATCACATCGACCGAGGCACCCGTCCTCGCCAGCGCCAATGCACAGGCCAGACCACCGATGCCACCCCCCGCCACCAAGACATGCATATTCATCGGCGCATTTTGCCGTGCGCCCAGTCCCGGTCTTTTGACACAGCGCAGGAATCGGCTGCGCAGGCGCGACGCCCGGGCTTGGGCAACCCGGGCCCACCGGCAAGGCCGATCTACAACACGCGGTTGAACCAGAACAGCGACAGGCCCGAGGCGACCAGCACCAGCAGTGCGGCCACCAGCGCCAGCAGGCCCGAGATCTCGGTTTCCTTTTTCTCCACCGTGAGCCGCGTGCTCAGGGTCTCGTAGACCTTCTTCAGGTTCTCGGCCGTCCCGGCGTAGAAGTACTCGCCCTGGGTCGTGCGGGCGACTTCCTTGAGGGTGTCTTCGTCCAGCCGCACCCGCATGGACCAGCCTTCAAAACCGATCACCTCGCCGCTCACGGTGCCCACGCCCACGGTGTACACGCGCACACCCCGGTCAGCGGCCATCTTGGTGGCCTCCTCCGTGTCCACGCCGGTGGTGCGCTGGCCGTCGGTGAGCAGGATGATGGCGGCCGAGGTGTAGGAGCCGGGTGGCACCGGTTCAAACGCCTTTTTCTCGGTCCGGGGCTGGTCGATGGCCCGGCCCTGGGGCGCAAACGGATCGTTGTGCCGACCGAACGTCATGTTGCCGAGGTCGATGCCCTGGTCCGGGAACAGCTCCGACAGCGCCACCACGATGGCGCTGCCGATGGCGGTGGCGCGCTGCAGCTGGAACTTGTCGATCGCGGTCACCAGGTCTTCGCGGCTGAGCGTGATGGGTTGCACCACCTGCGCCGTGCCGGCAAAGGCCACGATGCCGACGCGCACATGGCGCGGCAGCTCGGCCAGAAACGCCTTGGCGGCGTTCTGCGAAGCGACCAGCCGGTTCGGCTCCACGTCGGTGGCGCGCATGCTGCCCGACACATCCATGGCGAGGATGATGGTCTGCTGGGTCGACGGCAGCAGGATGGTCGCCATCGGTCGGGCCGAGGCCAGCAGCATGGCGGCAAAAGCGAACAGCAGCAGCAGCGGCGGCACGTGCCGGCGCCAGCCCGGGCCTTTGCCCATGGCCTCGCGCACGATGGCCAGGCTCGCAAAACGCAGGGCCGTCTGCCGGCGCCGCCGCAGCAGCCACCAGTACAGCAACACCAGCAGCGGCAGGATCAGCAGCAGCCAGAGCAACTCGGGCCACAGAAAGGACACCGGCGACTGGGCCAGCAGGGCGTTGAGGCTGTTCATGCGCGTGCTCCGAGGTGCGCCGGCAACGGGCGGCGCGGTTGGGCGCGGCGCTTGCGCATGTCCACAAAACGCAGCACGGCGTCGGCCAGGTCGTCGTCGGTGGCGAGCTCCAGGGTGTCCACGCCCGCGCGGGTCAGGCTCTCGCGCAGCTGGGCTTCGCGCTGCGCGGCGATGCGGGCAAAGCGCTGGCGGAAACCGCTGTCGTGCGTGTCGACCAGCAGTTGCTCGCCGGTTTCGGCGTCGCGCACGGTGACCAGCCCCAGGTCGGGCAGGTTCAACTCCAGCGGGTCCAGCAGGCGCACGGCCACCACGTCGTGGCGCCGCGCGAGTTCACCCAGCGGCTGCTCCCAGCCGGGTTCGCTGATGAAGTCGGACACCACGAACAGCGTGCAGCGCTGGCGCACGGTGTGGGTGGCGGCGCGCAGCAGGTCGGCCAGGCGGGTCGAACCGTCCTTGCCGGGTGTCTTGTTGCCCAAAAGGGCCGTGGGCCGACGGATCATCTGCATCAGCTGCAGCACCTGGTTGCGCCCACCGCGCGCAGGCAGCACCGCGTCCACCACCGGCTGGCCGCGCGAGCCGTACAGCACCGCGCCCACGCGGTTGCCGTGTCGGCTGATCAGGCGTGAGAGCACCGCCACGAAGCCCAGCAGAACCTGGCTCTTGCGCTGCTCGCCCGAACCGAAATCCACCGAAGGGCTGAGGTCGAGCAGGAACCAGGCCGCCATCTCGCGGTCTTCGGTGAACACGCGCACATGCGGCGTCTGCAGCCGCGCGGTGACGTTCCAGTCGATGTGGCGCACGTCGTCCTGGTGCTGGTATTCGCGCAGGTCGGCGAGGTCGAGGCCACTGCCGCGCATGAGCGTGCGGTAGTCGCCCTGCAGCAGGCCGTCGAGCCGGCGGATCACGGTCCACTCCAGCTCGCGCAGCAGGGCATCGGCACCGTTGGCCCCCACGCTCCGCCGCTGACGCGGGTCGCTGCCCCCCGAGGGGGCTGGCCCCGCCTTGGGGCGGCCCGGCGGCGGGTCCGCGCTGTTGCCGTGGGGCGGCTCAGGCGCACGTGATTTGAACAGGCCAAACAGCATGGTAGTGCCTCTGTTTCAGGCGGCCTTTTTGTCGTGCTCCAGCGGCTTGGCTGGCGGTGTGACGGCGTCCATGATGCGGGCGATCAGCGCATCGCTGTCCAGCCCTTCGGACAGGCCTTCGTAGGACAGCACGATGCGGTGGCGCAGCACGTCGGGCACCAGGTCGCTCATGTCTTCGGGCAGCGCGTAGTTGCGCCCGCGCAGCATGGCCAGGGCGCGCGCGCCCTCCACCAGGCCGATGGTGGCGCGCGGGCTGGCGCCGTAGGTGATGAAGCGCGCCGTGTCCTTGAGCCCGTGTTTTTCGGGCGTGCGCGTGGCCGACACGAGCCGCACCGCGTATTGCACCAGTGCCGGGTCCACAAAGACCTGGCGGCACAGCGCCTGCAGCGCGGCGAGCTGGTCGGTGGTCGCCACGGCCTGCACCTGCACGGCGGGGCCGGTGACACGCTCGACAATGAAGTATTCCTCTTCATCGGTCGGGTAGTCCACCAGCACCTTCATCATGAAGCGGTCCACCTGCGCCTCGGGCAGCGGGTAGGTGCCTTCGGTCTCGATCGGGTTCTGTGTAGCCATCACCAGGAACGGGCTCGGCACCTTGTGCGACTCGCCGGCGATCGTCACCTGCCGCTCCTGCATCACCTCCAGCAGCGCGCTCTGCACCTTGGCCGGCGCGCGGTTGATTTCGTCGGCCAGCAGCAGGTTGGCAAACACCGGCCCCAGCGAGGTGCTGAAGTCACCGGTTTTCTGGTTGTAGATGCGCGTGCCCACCAGATCGGCCGGCACCAGGTCGGGCGTGAACTGGATGCGCTTGAACTGCCCCTGCACCACGCTGGCCAGCGTCTTCACGGTCAGCGTCTTGGCCAGCCCGGGCACGCCTTCCACCAGCAGGTGGCCCTGCGCCAGCATGGCCACCATGACGCGCTCCAGAAACCGGTCCTGGCCGACCACCACGCGCTTCACTTCGTACAGGATCTGCTCCATGAGCTGGGCGGTGTCGGGGGTCTCGGTGGCGTTCATGGGATCTCCAAAAAAGTCAATCAAGGCACAAACGTAAGCATGAAGGGCATTCGCCCAGTCGCACCGCGGAACTGGCTCTGCCAGGCCGCAGGTGTGGTCCCCCTCCCGCCGAAGGCGAGAGAGGGGGAAGACGCGAAGCGGCGCAAGGGGTGGTCATCTAAAACGGGGGGAGACCGACAGCGCCGGCAGCGCTTTCAATCGGCACGGCAAAACCGATACCGACAAAGGTGCGGTGGTTGGTGGGGTTGAGGATGCCGGTGACGATGCCGACCACCTCGCCGTCCATGGTGACGAGCGGTCCGCCGGAATTGCCCGGGTTCGCCGCCGCGTCGAACTGGATCAGGTTGTCGATCTCCTGTTCGCCCTCGGGCGACTTGAAGGCGCGACCGAGACCCGATATGACGCCCGCCGAGGTGGACGGGCCGATGCCGAACGGAAAGCCCACGGCCACCACGTGGTCACCCGCCACCAAGTCCCCGGTGCTGCGCAGGGTGGCGGCGTGCAGATCGTCGGGAATGGTGTGGGCCTGCAGCACGGCCAGATCGTTTTCCGCCTGCACACCGGTCACGGTGGCCGCCGATTCGGAGCCGTCGGCAAACACCAGTTTGACGGTCTGCGCGGACTGCACCACGTGCAGGTTGGTCAGGATGACGCCCTTGTCGAGGATCACCACGCCGGTGCCCACACCGTGTTCCACCTCTTCGCCCTTCTTGTCCTTCACGAAGGACATCACGCGGACCACGGCGGGGCGGATCTTCTCGGCCGCGCGCGCCGCCGCCGAGGGCAGGTTCTGGGTCGTGAGCGTGCGCAGCACCGCGGCGTCGATGTCTTTCTGGGTCAGCGCCCTGGCGCCCACCGGTCCTTGCGTCCAGATGCTGGCCAGCAGCAGCGCACCGAGCAGGGCCAGCGCAGCCCACATCACGCGTGGGTTGATCGCTGCGCGGGCCAGGCCGGCACGCCAGCCGCGCCGGGCAACCCGGATGGGCATGGGCCCAGTCACAGGAGCGTCAGCGCTCCCGGATTCAACCGCATCCACCGGGCGCCCGCCCGCTGGCGCAGGGCCGGCGCGGGCCGATCGGCTGTAGAGGGCAGGCTTGCGCACGGCGGCTCCTGAAACGCTGGGGGCGATGTGGCACATCATGCCGCGTTGCGGCGCGTGGCTCAAGCTCCCAGCAGTTGCCTGAGCACGTAGGGGAGGATTCCGCCCGCGCGGTAATAGTTCACTTCCACCGGCGTGTCGATGCGCAGTGTGAGCGCGACCTCGCTGCGCTGCCCGTCGGGGCGCGTGATCACCATCGTGGCCTCGCTCTGCGGCAGCAGTTGCGGGTGGGGCAACACGTCGATCCGCTCCTCGCCGGTGAGCCCCAGGCGCTCCCAGCTGTCGCCGGGTTTGAACTGCAGCGGCAGCACGCCCATGCCCACCAGGTTGCTGCGGTGGATGCGCTCGAAGCTGCGCGCCACCACCGCCTTGATGCCCAGCAGCTGCGTGCCCTTGGCCGCCCAGTCGCGGCTGGAGCCGGTGCCGTATTCCTCGCCCGCGAACACCACGGTGGGCAGGCCCGCGGCCTGGTAGCGCATGGCGGCGTCGAAGATGCTCATCTTCTCCGCTGCACCGCCGCCCTGGTACAGCGTCCAGCCGCCCTCCTCGCGCGAGCCGTCGGGGCCCGGCGGCAGCATCAGGTTCTTGATGCGCACGTTGGCAAAGGTGCCGCGCATCATCACGTCGTGGTGGCCGCGGCGCGCGCCGTAGCTGTTGAAGTCGGCCTTCAGCACGCCACGCGCCAGCAGCCACTGGCCCGCGGGCGAGCGCTCCTGGATCGAGCCTGCGGGCGAGATGTGGTCGGTGGTGATGGAGTCGCCGAACAGGGCCATGACGCGCGCGCCGCGCACGGCCGGGGCCTGCTCGGCCGGCTGGGCCAGTTCAAAATGTTCGAAGAACGGTGGCTCGGCGATGTAGGAGCTGACCGGCCAGGTGTAGGCGTTGCCACTCACGCCATGGATGCGTTCCCAGAGCTTGCCAGGCTCGGTGGCGACCCGCGCGTAGTTCTCGCGGTAGGCCTTGCCGTTCATCGCGAACCGCATCAGCTTGTGGATCTCGTCGCTGGTCGGCCAGACGTCGCCCAGGTACACCGGCTTGCCGCCCTTTCCCAGCCCCAGCGGTTCGGTCATGAGGTCTTTCATGACGTTGCCCGCGATGGCATAGGCCACCACCAGCGGGGGGCTGGCCAGGAAGTTGGCCTTGAGGTTGGGGTGGATGCGCGCCTCGAAGTTGCGGTTGCCCGAGAGCACGGCCGCGCACACCAGGTCGTTCTGCGTGATCACGGCATTGAGCTCGGGCGTGAGGTCGCCGGCGTTGCCGATGCAGGTGGTGCAGCCATAGCCCGCGAGCGAAAAACCCAGCTTCTCCAGGTAGGGCAGCAGGCCGGTGGCCGTGAGGTATTCGGTGACGATGCGCGAGCCCGGGGCCAGCGAGGTCTTGATGTGCGGCGGCACTTTCAGGCCCGCCTCCACCGCCTTCTTCGCCAGCAGGCCGGCGGCCAGCAGCACGCCGGGGTTGCTGGTGTTGGTGCAGCTGGTGATGGCGGCGATCAGCACGTCGCCGTTGCCGATGGACAGCTTTTTCAGCACGGCGTGCGACTGCGGCTCGGCCCCGGCATGGGCCGTGGCGCGCGCTGGCTTGTTGGCCTCCATCTCGGCCACGAAGCGCGGTGCGCCGGCCGGGGTGGGTGTCGCCTTCTCGGGCGCCGGGGGGTCGGCCGACTCGCCCAGCTCGGGCTGGTAGCGCGTGAGCAGCAATTCGGCCGGGCGGTTGAAGCCGTTCTGCGCGTTGGGCTTGCTGAAGAGATCGGCGAACTGCTGCGCCACCTGGCCGAGTTCGATGCGGTCCTGCGGGCGCTTGGGGCCGGCCAGGCTGGGTGTGACCTGCCCCAGATCGAGCCTGACCACCTGCGAATAATGAATCTCGCCCGAGGCCTGCGAAGCCCCCGCGGCACCGGGCACGCCGAACAGGCCCTGAGCGCGGAAGTAGGCCTCGAAGGCTTCGATCTCGGCCTTGCTGCGGCCGGTGCCCCGGAAGTAGTCGAGCGTCTTCTCGTCCACCGGGAAAAAGCCCATGGTGGCGCCGTATTCGGGCGCCATGTTGGCAATCGTCGCGCGGTCGGGCAGCGCGAGCGAGGCCGTGCCTTCGCCGAAGAACTCGACGAACTTGCCCACCACCTTGTGGCTGCGCAGGATCTCGGTCACGGTGAGCACCAGGTCGGTGGCGGTGCAACCTTCGCGCAGGCGCCCGGTGAGCTCGAAGCCCACCACGTCGGGCGTGAGGAAGTACACCGGCTGGCCCAGCATGGCGGCCTCGGCCTCGATGCCACCCACGCCCCAGCCCACCACGCCGATGCCGTTGATCATGGTGGTGTGGCTGTCGGTGCCCACCAGGGTGTCGGGGTAATACAGACCGCCTTTCAGGTGCACGCCGCGCGCCAGGTACTCCAGGTTCACCTGGTGCACGATGCCAAAGCCCGGCGGCACCACGCCAAAGGTGTCGAAGGCCTGCATGCCCCATTTCATGAACTCGTAGCGCTCGCGGTTGCGCTGGAATTCGAGCTTCATGTTGAGGTCCAGCGCGTTCTTCGTGCCGTAGTAGTCGACCATCACCGAGTGGTCCACCACCAGGTCCACCGGCACCAGCGGCTCGATGCGTTTGGGGTCCTTGCCCAAGCGCTGGGCCACGCTGCGCATCGCCGCGAGATCGGCCAGCAGCGGCACGCCGGTGAAGTCCTGCAGCACCACGCGCGCCACGGTGAACGGGATCTCCTGCGTGCGCGCTGCGCTCGGCTGCCACTGCGCGAGCTGCGCCACATGTTCCGGCGTCACGCGCTCACCATCGCAGTGCCGCAGCACGCTTTCCAGCACGATGCGCAGCGACACCGGCAGGTGTTTCACCCCCGGGTACTGTTTCGCCAGCGCCGGCAGCGAATAGAAACGGCCGCTTTTGCCCGAGGCGGTCTTGAAGGTCTTGACCGTGGATGCGAACGGATGGGCGTAGACGGCGCTGGGGGACATGCCTGGCTCCTGAGGGAATCGTCGGTGGAAACTCGGGCCATTCTGTCAGCAGCCTGTTTCACCGTGCTGCCAGTAATGGCATGTCGCGCGGTCGTGCGTCCGTCGGCCTGGCCCGATCGGCAGCGCGCCCAGGTCGGCGCCCGCCCGGGGTGGGCGTGCGCCTGGGCAGGACAAAGCCGAATCAGTTCCGGCCGCGGTTGTGCTCGTCGTCCTTGGGCTTGCGCCCCGGTTCCTTGCGGGACGGCGGTGCGGCGCGGCAACCCGGTGAACCGGGTTCGCAGGCCTGGACGGACCGATCATTCTTCGACGGCTGCCGCTGGGACGGCCTGTCGTTGGAGCGCCGCTCGTTGTCGGATCGCGGCCCGATGCGGGCCGGCTCGCGGCGCGAATCGGGGCGCGCGTCGGGCTCGGCACGCCGCTGCAACACCGGTGCCGGGGCTTTCAGGTGCTGGCGCGACACCGCCTCGCGGGGCACGTACCGGTCGTGTTCCGAGCGGATCGTACGCTGCTGCTCGACCGCGTGGGGGTAGCGGTCGCCGGGGTATTTCTGCTGGTAGCGCGGCAACGGGGCCGCGGCGGGTGTCTTGCGGCGGTCCCAGCGGTCCCATCCGGGTCGGCGCTGCGCCCAGTCACGCCCCCAGTGTTCGTCCCACCGCGGCGGCGCGTCCGCGCGCCAGCCGCTGAAGTAGCTGGGCGGGTGGCGGTAATAGCGCACGGGGATGCGCAGCACGAACAGGGGCACGTAGTCCCGGCTGGTCAGCTCCCAGGGGCCGTTGTACCAGCTGCTGGCGTACCAGTTGTCGTCGGTGTAGACCCAGTACAGGCCATCGTAGAAAAAGTAGTTGGCGCTCGCCTGAGGGTCGTAATAGACCGGGTACCCGGGCACCGCGACCAGCGTCGGGTACGAAGGCATGTTCACCCCGATCTGGATGCCCACACTGACCTGCGCGTGCAGCGCCGTGGCCGGAAGAATGGACAGCGCCAGCGCGATGCCCAGGGTGCGAAGCGAGGTGTTCATGCGAGGCCCTTTGAGTTCAAGACAACCCGGCGCAGTCACCTCCAGGGTGACCAGAGGCCTGCTCACCCCCGTTTTCAGGTTTGAACAGGCCCGTTGAAGGCCGTCAGATGCGGCCCATCAGCAGCAGCACCACCAGGATGATCAGCACCAGGCCCAGCCCGCCGCTGGGACCGTAGCCCCAGCTCTTGCTGTGCGACCAGGTCGGGAAGACGCCGATCAACATAAGGATCAAGACGATGATAAGGATGGTTCCGAGGCTCATGGCAGTCTCCTTGAATGGCGTACAAGAAACTCAGTTCGCGGGCGCTGCAGGGCGGGGCACCACGATGACGGTGTCGCCAGTCTTGCCGGTATCGCCCGTGTTGCCTGTATTGCCCTGCGCGCCGGTGTCACCCGTGCTGCCGGTATTGCCCGTGTTGCCCTGTGCGCCTGTATCGCCGGTGCTGCCTGTACTGCCGGTGTTGCCTGTGAAGCCTTGATCGCCGGTGGCGCCGGTGGCACCCGTTGCACCGGATTCGCCAGCAGGACCAGCGGGGCCGGGCACCGTGACGGTGGCGGGCGGCGTGTTGACCACCACAGGTTCGCGGTCACAGGCGGCCAGACCGAGTGTGGACAGAAGCGCCAGCAGCAAGAGGGAGTTTTTCATGGGGATTCCTTGAGTGTCAACGGGTGTGGTTCGTGCGGTTGCACCGCTCACACGGATCACCGGTTGGACCAAACTGTCCAATCGGCATGAACCGAGCGTAGCGACCGCTTCGCACCGAGTCTGTGCGCTGGCGAACACGGGCCCGAATTCAGGGCCGCAACCGCCGGTTTGCGGGACAATTCGGGGGTGAACTCCAAAGCCCCCGAACTCCTGCTCCCCGCCGGCACGCTGCAACGCATGCGCGCCGCCTACGATTTCGGCGCCGACGCCGTCTACGCCGGCCAGCCGCGCTACAGCCTGCGCGCGCGCAACAACGAGTTCCGAATGGAACAGATCGCGCAGGGGATTGAAGAAGCCCACGCGCGCGGTAAAAAGTTCTTCGTCACCAGCAACCTGATCGCCCACAACGACAAGCTGCGCACCTACCTGCGCGACCTGCAGCCGGTGGTGGAGCTGCGGCCCGACGCGCTCATCATGGCCGACGCCGGGCTGATCATGCTGGTGCGCGAGCAGATGGAGAAAGGCCTCTGGCCCGAGGTGCCGATCCACCTCTCGGTGCAGGCCAACACCACAAACAGCGCGGCGGTCAAGTTCTGGCAGAAACAGGGCGTGAGCCGCATCATCCTGTCGCGCGAGCTGAGCCTCGACGAGGTGGCCGCGATCCGCAACGACTGCCCGGACATCGAGCTCGAAGTGTTCGTGCACGGCGCGCTGTGCATCGCGTATTCGGGCCGCTGTTTGCTCAGCGGCTACTTCAACCGCCGCGACCCCAACCAGGGCACCTGCACCAACGCCTGCCGCTGGGAATACAAGACCCAGGCCGCGACCACCGACACCGACACCGGCGAAGCCGTGCCGCTGGCCCAGCTCGACGGCTTCAACTTCGCCCAGGAAGACGAAGAAGCGGCGAGCGCCTTCTCCACCGTGGGCAACGGCCAGCGCCACCCCGAGGCCAACAAGGTCTGGCTGATCGAAGAAGCCGGCCGCCCGGGCGAGCTGATGCCCATCATGGAAGACGAGCACGGCACCTACATCATGAACAGCAAGGACCTGCGCGCCGTGGAGCACGTGGGCAAGCTGACGGCCCTGGGTATCGACTCGCTCAAGATCGAAGGCCGCACCAAGAGCCACTACTACGTGGCACGCACCGCGCAGGTCTACCGCCGTGCCATCGACGATGCCGTGGCCGGCAAACCCTTCAACCCCGAGCTGCTGCTGGAGCTGGAAGGCCTGTCCAACCGCGGCTACACCGGCGGCCTGATGGAGCGCCGCCCGGCGCAGGACTACCAGAACTACATCACCGGCCACTCGGCCAGCCAGCGCAGCCAGTTCGTGGGCGAGGTGCTGCAGGTGCGCGAAGACGGCTGGACCGAGGTGGAGGCCAAGAACCGCTTCGCCGTGGGCGACCGGCTGGAGGTGATCCACCCGAGCGGCAACCGCGTCGTGCAGCTCGACGCCATGCGCAACCAGGACGGCGCTGCCATCGAGGTCGCGCAGGGCAGTCCGATCCGCGTCTGGGTGCCGTTGGGTGCGCCGACAGAAGGCGCACTGATCGCGCGGCTGATCTGAGTTCGAAGGGTCAGGCGACCGCCAGGCCCTGCGCCTGACGGCTGCCGGCCCACTCCAGCTCGGCCAGCCCGAGCACGAACGCCGCCTGCAGCAGCACCCACACCGCGCCCAGCGTGGTGAGCGGCAGGCCCGCGCCCCAGACCGCCCACACGCTGGCGGCCACCCACAGGAAGTTGCCCGCCGCGAGCAGGCGCACGCCCGCCGCCGGAGGCCGGGCCCGCGACGCCAGCGCGCCCGACAGCAGCGCCGCGCCGCACACGATCATGCCCGACACCTGCAGCCATGCCAGGGGCAGGCCCAGCCACTCGGACAACAAGCCGGAAAACACAAAGTGGGCGACGGCCATGCCCAGGCCACTGGCGGCATCCAGCCAGAGCACGCGACGCAACGCAGAAACCGACAAATTCAACATGGTGAACTCCTTGAAGGGGTTGAAAAGCAGGAAAGGGAGCCGCCATGCTCGGCCGGCGCCCGCACCGGGTCCATGACCCCGCAGGTCATGGACCGTCGGCGCGCCCGCTCTACCATGTGCCCATGCATGCCCCCACCCTCGCCGCTCCACCCACGCGCCGCACCAGCGTCGGCGACCACCTGCGCCACTGGCGCCAGCTGCGGCGTCTGAGCCAGCTCGATCTCGCGGCCGACGCCGAGCTGTCCACCCGCCACCTGAGCTGCGTGGAAACCGGCAAGGCCAGCCCCAGCCGCGAGCTGGTGCTGCGGCTGTGCGAGCGGCTCGCGGTGCCGCTGCGCGAGCGCAACGCCTGGCTGGTCGCGGCGGGCTACGCGCCCATGTACCGGGAGCACGCCATGGACGACCCCAGCATGCAGGCTGCGCGACGCGCCGTGCAGCACATCCTGGACAGCCACCAACCTTGGCCCGCTGTGGCCTTCGACCGGCACTGGAACCTGGTGATGGCCAACCGCATGGTCGCGCCGCTGCTGGCCGGCGTGGCGCCCGAGCTGCTGCAGGGGCAGGTCAACCTGCTGCGCATCAGCCTGCACCCGGGCGGCCTGGCACCGCGCATCGCCAACCTCAACCAGTGGCGCGAGCACCTGTTTTCCCGCCTGCGCCAGCAGATCCACCAGACGGGTGACGAGGGCCTGGCCGACCTGCTGACCGAGCTGATGGCCTACCCGGCCCAGCCCGCCGACGCCGCGCAGCGCCTGGACGGCGAACACCCCGGCGTGCTCATGCCCTTCCTGTTCCAGACGCCGGGCGGCACGCTGCACCTCATCAGCACCACCACCGTGTTCGGCTCGCCGGTGGACATCACCCTGCAGGAACTGGCGCTGGAAACCTTCTTCCCCGGCGACGAAGCCACGGCCGACGCCTTGCGCGCGATGGCCGCTGGGCTCGGCAGCTGAGGGCTTGCGGCAGATCGTGTGGAAACAGGCCCGGCAGCGCCTCCCAACCGGTCCCCTTGAACGGCGCTCAGCTTTTCTCGGCCCCGGTCGATACAGTGATTCAAGACCACCCGGCACGGTGCGGCGGTGGCCAACGGACCGCGGGAAAGGCTGGATCGTGCTTTCGTGGGAATGGATGGCCCCGTTCTGGTCGGCGCTCATCGTCGAGGCGAACGGGGTCGTGTTCCTGAACCTGCCGGGGTCCCTGCTGCCAGGCCTCAAGGACCAACAAAACCACCTGCGGTGATCGCATGAAAAACCCCACCTTCCGCCCCGTCCGTCGCCTGCTCCTGGGCGTTTTGTGCACCGTGCTGCCCGTCGCCTTTGCCGGCACCAGCGACGAAGTGGCGCCACCCGACTGGGACCTTTCGAAGGACGGCAGCCTGATCCTCCACCGCAGCGCCCGTGTGGCCTGGCCCCGCTGCGTGGAGGGCATGCAATGGAGCGGCCAGCGTTGCACCGGCCAGGCCTTGCAGCTCGACCACGCCGAAGCGCTTGCGCGGGTCAAGGCCCGCGAGAAGGCCGAAGGCATGGCCTGGCGCCTGCCCCACATGAAAGAGCTGCAGCAACTGGCCCACCAGAACACCCGCCCTGCCCCGGCGGGACAGACGCTGTTGCCAGCGGTCGGTCAAGGCTGGAGCTGGACCGCCTCGACCACCATCAACACCCCGTCGTTCAACACCTACAGCTACAACAACCTCCAGCGCGGCCTGAACGGACAGAACACGAACCAGATGAAGTTCCTGCACGGCTGGGCCGTGAACACCGCCACGGTGCAGGCCCAAGGCGATGTGCTCAAACGCAGAAAATTGCTGGTGCGGCTCGTGCGGCCGTGGACGGAATAGCCCCCGCAGCGCCCGCCCGGTGCCAGAATCTTGCCACCGCAGCCCCTGCGCAGCCAGCACCACGCCCGCCCCAAGCCCCATGAGCCCGACACCCTCCATCGCCTCGGCCATCCTCTCGCAGCTCGCGGCCATCGCGCAGCGGCACCCCGCGCCCCGGGTGCGCCGTCTGCACGTGCCCCGCCGACCCGATACCGCGGGCGTCGCGGGTGAACACGACGCCGAGTTCTGTGCCATCGAGCTGGAAGACGGCGGATTTGGCCTGTCCTATGTGTTGCTCGGCGACACACTGGCCGCGCTGCTGCGCGCACACGGCGGCGGTGACCTGCCCTTGCAGGGCGCAGACCCGCTGGCCCTCGCGCAACGCCTGGCCGGTGGCAGCGAGGTCGAGCGCGCCATTGCACTGGCCGCCGTCAACGCCCTGACCGACTCGGTCTGGCGCCGGGTGGGCTACGAGCCGCCGCCCGCGGGCAATTCGCTCGGCGACGTGCAACTGGGCGCGCAGGACCACCTGGGCATGATCGGCTTCTTTCCGCCGCTGGTGAAACGCGTCGCCGAGGCCGGCGGGCGGCTCTCGGTGGTGGAGATGAACGCCGAGATGGTCGCGCGCCAGCGCGAGCGTTTTCCGAACGTTCACATCACGCTGGACCGCGCCGACCTCGCCCCCTGCAACGTGGTGGTGGGCACCTCGACCATGCTGCTCAACGACACGCTGGACGCCATGCTCGCCGCGGCGCCGAACGCGAAGCGCTTCGCGGTGATCGGCCCTTCGGCCGGGCTGTGGCCGGATGCCCTGTTCGAGCGCGGTGTCACGCTGCTCGGTGGCACGCGGGTGACCGATCCCCAGGCCTTCAGCGACGCCATGGCCGTGGGCGCATCGTGGAGCGAAGCCACACGCAAGTTCGCCATTGCGCGCGACGGCTGGACGGGCTGGCGCACGCTGACCGGCCTGCCCTGACCAACCCCAGCCGGCCCGCACCGACACGACACCTACAGCCAGCCGGGCACCGCGGCAAGCAACAGCAGCCACAGGGTCCAGACCAGCCAGCCCGCGGCAGGCCGCCACGATGCACCGGATGCCCGGCGCAGGGCGCCGGGGGTGAAGCGCCCGGCCCGGTGCTCCCGGGCCGCCTGCAGCGCCTGCGCCACCGCCACCGCCGATGCCGCCCCGGGCAGGCCCGGCGTCAGCCGGACCGAGGACCCGGCGGCCGCCTCGCGGGCATGCAGCGCGTGAAACGCCGTCGTGGCCCGTCCGCTGCTTTGTGTGTAGAGCAGCTTGTGGAACAGGTGATCGAGAGACGCCAGCGGGACCACCCGCGTCCTGCGCCACATCCAGGAAGCCAGCTCCCGCTCCACACCGTCGTCGCGCACCCGCAGGCGCCATTGCCGTGTGCCCGCGTGCAAGACAAACAGCAGCAGGAACGCCACTCCCCACCAGAGGCCGGAGCCCAGCGCATCGGACCAGGAAGCGCGCGGCCCCGACCTCCACCACAGCCCCGAGAGAACCACCACCGGCACCATCGCCAACGCGGCGGCCCAGCGCCACCCGCTCTGCCGGAACCGCATCTCCCAGGCATCGGATTGCTCGACCACCTGGACCTGGTCCGGCAATGGCAGTGGCGATGGAGCGTCGCCGGCCGACCACCCTTCGTGGCGCGGCGGAATCGCCTCCTCGTGCCCCCAGACCGTCCGGCGGTCAAACCGGTCGGGCGCGGCCATCGGGTGGCCCGCAGACCGGGCTGGCGTCTCCTGAACCGGCACGTCGTACGACACCTCGACAGCCCCCTCCGCGGTCAGGATTTCCAGCCGCCAGTCGACCCGTTCCCCCGAGCGCCGGCCGCCATGCGTGGGCGCATCGGCGGGCAGCTCGAAGCGCGCATGCCACCGCTCGCCGCCGGCCATGTCCGGCATCGCGGTCGCCGCACGCTCAAAGGCCTCCACCTGCCGTTCCTGGGTGCCTGAGCCTGAATCGTCCACCCGGTACTGCGCGAGCCGCAGCCGCCGGCCTGCAGGCGGTGCGTTCTGCAGCGCGCGGGACGACAGCGCCAGCTCCACCTCGAAGGACTCCCCGGCCTGAGGCCCGGCCGGTACGAAGCGGACCGAGGTCCCGGCAAAGCGCCACGCCAGCACCGACTGCCGCCAGGCCAGCGTGAGCACGCCGATACCGATCACCACGAAGACCGACACAAAGATCTGGGCCCACCAGGGCGAACCGCCCATCCAGAACAGCGCCGCCATCGGAAACGAGATGCCGCACCAGAACAGCGCAAAAACCCAGAGCACGCGCTGGCTGCGGCTGGCCGAACTCCGGGCGACGGCGCTTCCGGTCGGCTGCACCGCCGCATCCCCGGTCGTGGTCCGACCCCGCCCCACGGAATCAAACGCTCCAGCACTGCGCCCCGACAACGCGCGCCAGAAAACCCACAAGGCCCCCAGGCCAACGCCCGTGAACACCAGCGCAAACGGCAGGTGGAAGATGGCCTTGGCCCAGCGGATGTGAGGATCCAGCACCGCCCTCGTCGGGTCTGCAGGGTCCACCCAGACCGGGACCGGTTGACCCCGGTCCCGGGCCGCACTCAGACGCGCGTGCCATTGCTGGTGCCAGTCCCCGATGTTGTCCGAACCGGCTGCCGGGTCCAGCCCGACGCGGGTGGATTCGTGGATGCGGCCACCGGCGGTGTAGCGGTAGCGGGCCTGCACCGCATAGGTGGTGCTGTCGCCGTCGTTGTTCGATGTGAGCTGGCTCGACAGCACCTCGGCGGGCACCGCCTGCCAGGACCGGACCTCCCAGGCGGCGCTCATCGTTCGGGCCAGCGGCAGCACGCCGAAATACAGCCCCCCACCGCCAAACGCCAGGGCAAACACCGCGCTGAACAGCAGGGTGCCCAGCCGCGCTGCGATGCTCCATGGCGCCTGTGATGTCATCATGCGGTCAGCATAACAAGGCGCCTGCGCTCGCCGGGATGGCGACGCATCGGCGAAAAAAAACGGCCCCGGAGGGCCGTTCTCAATCGCTCAGCGCGCAGACGATCAAGCCGTCACGCCCTTGGCGGTTTCTGCGTACTCTTCGATCTGGTCGAAGTTCAGGTACTGGTAGATCTTGCTGCCGTCCTTGTTGATCACTCCCATGTCGGCCTGGTATTCGGCCACGGTGGGAATGCGACCGATCTTGGAGGCGATCGCTGCAAGCTCGGCCGAGGCCAGGTACACAAACGTGTTCTTGCCCAGGCGGTTCGGGAAGTTGCGGGTCGAGGTGGAGACGACCGTGGCGCCTTCACGCACCTGCGCCTGGTTGCCCATGCACAGCGAGCAGCCGGGCATTTCGGTGCGGGCACCGGCGGCGCCGAACACGCCGTAGTGGCCTTCCTTGGTCAACTCCGAAGCGTCCATCTTGGTTGGCGGGGCGATCCACAGCTTGACCGGGATGTCGCGCTTGCCTTCGAGCAGCTTGGAGGCGGCACGGAAGTGACCGATGTTGGTCATGCAGGAGCCGATGAACACTTCATCGATCTTGGCGCCAGCGACTTCGCTCAGCAGCTTGGCGTCGTCGGGATCGTTCGGGCAGCACAGCACGGGTTCGGTCAGCTCGTTCAGGTCGATCTCGATCACGGCCGCGTATTCGGCGTCCTTGTCGGCTTCGAGCAGGTTCGGGTTGGCCAGCCAGGCTTCGACTTTCTCGATGCGGCGCTGCAGCGTGCGCGCGTCGGCGTAACCGTCGGCGATCATGTTCTTCATCAGCACGATGTTGCTGGTGAGGTATTCCTTGATCGGAGCGGGGTTCAGCTTCACGGTGCAACCAGCGGCCGAGCGCTCAGCGGAAGCGTCGGACAGCTCAAACGCTTGTTCGACCTTCAGGTCGGGCAGGCCTTCGATTTCCAGGATGCGGCCGGAGAACACGTTCTTCTTGCCGGCCTTGGCCACGGTCAGCAGACCGGCCTTGATGGCATACAGCGGAATCGCGTGCACCAGATCGCGCAGCGTGATGCCGGGCTGCATGGTGCCCTTGAAGCGCACCAGCACCGACTCGGGCATGTCCAGCGGCATCACGCCGGTGGCGGCACCGAAGGCCACGAGACCGGAACCGGCGGGGAAAGAAATGCCGATCGGGAAACGGGTGTGCGAGTCGCCACCGGTGCCCACGGTGTCGGGCAGCAGCAGGCGGTTGAGCCAGCTGTGGATCACCCCGTCGCCCGGACGCAGGGCCACGCCGCCGCGACTGGAAATGAACTTGGGCAGTTCGCGGTGCGTCTTCACGTCGACCGGCTTGGGGTACGCCGCGGTGTGGCAGAAGGACTGCATCACAAGGTCGGCGCTGAAACCCAGGCAGGCCAGGTCTTTCAGCTCGTCGCGGGTCATCGGGCCGGTGGTGTCTTGCGAACCCACGGTGGTCATCTTCGGCTCGCAGTAGGTGCCGGGACGAACGCCCTGGCCTTCCGGCAGACCGACGGCGCGGCCCACCATTTTCTGCGCCAGCGTGAAACCGGCCTTGGTCGCCACGGGCGTGGTGGGCAGGCGGAACAGCGTGGACGCAGGCAGGCCCAGGAACTCGCGCGCCTTGGCGGTGAGCGAGCGGCCGATGATCAGGTTGATGCGGCCACCGGCGCGCACTTCATCGAACAGCACATCGCTCTTGAGCTTGAACTCAACCACGGTTTCGCCGTTGCGCACGATCTTGCCGTCGTAGGGCATCACGTCAACGACGTCGCCCATTTCCAACTTGCTCACGTCCACTTCGATCGGCAGCGAGCCCGAGTCTTCCTGCGTGTTGAAGAAAATGGGGGCGATCTTGCCGCCCAGCGTGACGCCGCCAAAGCGCTTGTTCGGCACGAACGGGATGTCCTGGCCGGTGGCCCAGATCACGCTGTTGGTGGCGGACTTGCGCGAAGAGCCGGTGCCCACCACGTCGCCCACGTAGGCCACGAGGTTGCCCTTCTTCTTCAGGTCTTCGATGAACTGCATCGGGCCGCGCTTGCCGTCTTCCTCAGGCTTGAAAGCCGCGCCTTCGCGCGTGTTCTTCAGCATCGCCAGGTAGTGCAGCGGGATGTCCGGGCGGCTCCAGGCGTCGGGCGCGGGCGACAGGTCGTCGGTGTTGGTTTCGCCCGGCACCTTGAACACGGTGACGGTGATTTTCTTGTCAACTTCGGGGCGGCTGGTGAACCACTCGGCATCGGCCCAGCTCTGCATCACGTCCTTGGCATGGGCGTTGCCGGCCTTGGCCTTCTCAGCGACGTCGTTGAAGAAGTCGAACATCAGCAGCGTCTTCTTCAGCGCGGCGGCGGCCACGGCGGCGACTTCGGCGTCGTCCAGCAACTCGATCAGCGGGTGCACGTTGTAGCCGCCGACCATGGTGCCGAGCAGCTCGGTGGCCTTGGCCTTGGAGATCAGACCGACCTTTTCATCGCCGTGGGCGACCGCAGCCAGGAACGAGGCCTTGACCTTGGCCGCATCGTCCACGCCCGGGGGCACGCGGTGCGTGAGCAGGTCCATCAGGAACGCGTCTTCACCGGCCGGCGGGGCCTTGATGAGTTCGATCAGGTCGGCGACCTGCTTGGCTTCAAGCGGCAGCGGCGGAATGCCCAGGGCGGCGCGTTCGGCAGCGTGGGCGCGGTAGTCGGTCAGGAAGGTCGACATGGTTTTCTCCAGAGGGGTGGGGAAGGAACTGTTATGGGGGAAGACAGGGTGCGTGGGGACCAAGCAAACTCAGTGCCGCACGGCTTGGACCGCCGCCAGGGGCGTCGGTGGGGCTGGATCGAACCAGTGACGCATGTTTTCGGGCACGGCATGCCCGGTCTGGTGCGCCCGTTCGAGCACCTGCCAGTAGAAACGGTAACTCGCGCGGTCGTGCAGGCGGCCTTCGAACTGCACCGGCGCCCATTCGGCGGCGGCGGCGCGTTCGATGATGCCGGCGGCCGCGTGGATCTCGCGGTCCTCGGGCGCAAACGCGGCCAGGATCGGCCGGATCTGGTCCGGGTGGATGCTCCACATGCGGGTGTAGCCGAGTTCGCGGGCGGCCTTGTGCGCAGCGGTCTGCAGCGCGGCCGGGTCCTTGAATTCGGTGACCACGTTGTGCGAGGGCACCTTGCCGTGCGCGTGACAGGCCGAAGCGATCTCGATCTTGGCGCGCAGCACCAACGGGTGGCTGAACTGTCCGGTCACGCCCATGCCGTCGGCCGGGATCGCGCCGCCATGGGCCGACACAAAGTCCATCAGGCCGAAGCTGAGCGACTGCACGCGCGGGTGCGCGGCGATGTCAAAGGCGCGGTGCACCGCGGCGGGCGACTCGATCAGCACATGCAGCGGGAGTGAGGTCGCACCGGCGGCGTCCATGGCCGCGACAGCGCGCTGCACATCGGCCACACACTCGACCTTGGGCACCATCAGGTGCGTGAGGCGCGAAGCGGCTTGACCCGCGATGGTTGCCACATCGGCGTCGAACGCCGGGTGGTCCACCGGGTGCACGCGCACGGCCACGCGGGCTTCGGGCACGGCGGCCAGGGCCAGTCCGGTCACCAGTGCCGCGTGATCGGCCTCGCCGCCCACGGGCGCACCGTCTTCGCAATCGAGCGTGACGTCAAAGACACAGGTGCCGAACTCGGCCGTCATCTCGGCCTGCAGTTGCAGGCTCTTTCGCATCCGCGACGCCACCCCGCTGTAGTGGTCACAGACCGGCAGCGCGAACGCGCCGGCCTGGGCAGCGAGGAGGATGTCGCGCGGATGGGTTTTCACGGACGAGTTACCGAGCGGTTACAGCGAGCAGCCAACGCGCTTCCAGCCCAGCACACACCGAGGAACCGGCTTTGCCGGGCCTAAGGTGTGGTCCCCCTTGAGGGGGAGGACGCGAAGCGGCGCAGGGGGTGTTCACTGTTTACAGCAGGTGCTTGACGCCGTCCTGCTCGCCCTGCAGCTCTGCCAGGGTCTTGTTGATGCACTCTTGCGAGAAGGCGTCGATGTCCAGGCCTTCGACCACGGTGTATTCGCCGTTGGCGCAGGTGACCGGGAAGCCGAACATGACTTCCTTGGGGATGCCGTACCAGCCTTGCGACGGGATGCCCATCGTGACCCATTCGCCGTTGGTGCCCAGGGCCCAGTCACGCATGTGGTCGATGGCGGCGTTGGCGGCAGAGGCAGCGGAGCTCAGGCCACGCGCTTCGATGATGGCCGCGCCGCGCTTGCCGACGGTGGGCAGGAACACGTCCTTGTTCCAGACCTGGTCGTTGATCATGTCCTTGACCGAAGCGCCGTCGATGGTGGCGAAGCGGTAGTCGGCGTACATCGTGGGCGAGTGGTTGCCCCACACGGCCAGCTTCTTGATGGAAGACACGGCCTTGCCGGTCTTGGCGGCCAGCTGGCTGGCGGCGCGGTTGTGGTCCAGACGCAGCATGGCGGTGAAGTTGCCCGGCTTCAGATCGGGGGCGGCCTTCATGGCGATATAGGCGTTGGTGTTGGCGGGGTTGCCAACCACCAGCACCTTGACGTCGCGGCTGGCGACAGCGTTGAGCGCCTTGCCCTGGGTCGTGAAGATGGCACCGTTGATGGCGAGCAGCTCAGCGCGCTCCATGCCGGGGCCGCGAGGACGCGAACCGACCAGCAGCGCGTAGTCGGTGTCCTTGAAGGCGGTCATCGGGTCGCTGTGGGCTTCCATGCCGGCCAGCAGCGGGAAGGCGCAGTCTTCAATTTCCATCATCACGCCCTTGAGCGCCTTCTGGGCCTTCTCGTCGGGGATTTCCAGCAGTTGCAGGATCACGGGCTGGTCTTTGCCCAGCATTTCGCCCGAGGCGATGCGGAACAGCAGGGCGTAACCAATTTGACCTGCGGCACCGGTGACGGCAACACGAACGGGCTTCTTGCTCATGGTGAAAACTCCAGAAAAGGACGTTGGATAAATGAAAAGCGGACGGGACGAACCCCGAGTCCGGGACCTCACGAAGCGCGGGTAAACCCGCAAATCGTGAATCAGGCTCAGCCTTGGAGTGTACCCTCGCAAACCCTGATTGGTCAATTTGTCTTATGTCTTATATAAGATATCATTGACCTCGTCGCCGGACACCCACGGTGACACCATCGAGTTCACAAAACCATGGCAACCCCACCCGCCTTTCTGCCCGATCCGTCATCAATGGACACCCGATCCACAGGGGATCCGGGTGCACAGAACAGCGGCGACGCCATCGGTTCACCCGGTCAGGGCGCCCCGGCGTTCAGCCCGCTGTACCAGCAGATCAAGACCCTGATCCTGCGCAGCCTGCAAGCCGGCGAGTGGAAGCCGGGCGACATGATTCCCAGCGAGTTCGATCTGGCCGCGCGCTACCGGGTGAGCCAGGGCACGGTGCGCAAGGCCATCGACGAACTCGCCACCGACAACCTGCTCGTGCGCCGACAGGGCAAGGGCACCTTCGTGGCGACCCACGCCGAACAACACATCCAGTACCGCTTCCTGCGCCTGTTGCCCGACACCGGCACGCTGGAGGCCCAGGGGCCCGCCGAGCGCCGCATCATCGAGTGCCGTCGCCTGCGCGCACCGGCGGAGGTGGCGCGCCAGCTCGCCTTGCGTACCGGCGATCCTGTGCTGCAGGTCCGACGGGTGCTGGCCTTCGGCGGCACGCCGGCCATTCTGGAAGACCTGTGGTTGCCCGGAACAGCCTTCAAGGGACTCACGCAGGAAACGCTGGCCGAAGACAAGGGCCCCATGTATGCGCTGTTCGAGACCCAGTTCGGCGTGCGCATGGTGAGGGCCGTCGAAAAGCTCAAGGCGGTCAACGCCGATGCCGATACCGCGGGCTGGCTCGGCATCGAAGCCGGACATGCCCTGCTCAGCGTCGAACGGCTGGCCTACACCTACAACGATGTGCCCATGGAGCTGCGCCGCGGTCTCTACCGCACGGAAACCCGGCACTACCACAACGAATTGAGCTGAGCGCCATGGTCCGCATCGCCATCAACACCCGCCACACTCGCCCAGTGTCAGGCAACGGTATGCTGCGTTGCAATAGAATTTGCGGGCCCGTGGTCTGAGTTACCAACGAGTTACAAGAAACCTTCCAACCTCCCTGCATCCTCACCGGAAGAAAGCCCACCATGACCGAGTTGACCAAGAAGCGGCCCGAATTCCGCAACATCAACGCCTTCACCGACCTGACCACCTACCGCCTGCCACTGGCGGGCTGGGTGTCGATCCTGCACCGCGCCAGCGGTGGCCTGATGTTCATCCTGTTGCCGCTGATCGTCTGGCTGTTCGACACCTCGGTGTCGTCCGAGCTGTCCTTTGAACGCTTCAGCGCGGCCTTCGCCGCTGGCATCGGTTTCGTGCCGGGCTGGTTCTTCAAGCTGGTCGTGCTCGCCATCATCTGGGCCTACCTGCACCACCTGATCGCCGGCCTGCGCCACCTGTACATGGACGTGGCCCACGCCGTCAGCAAAGAGTTCGGCAAATCGTCCGCCATCGTCACGCTGGCCCTGAGCATCGGCCTCACGCTGGTCCTGGGCGCCAAGCTGTTCGGCCTGTACTGAGCACGGTCATCAAGAGGAACAACCCCATGTCTGTCAACTTCGGTTCCAAGCGCGTCGTCACCGGCGCCCACTACGGCCTGCGCGACTGGCTCGCCCAGCGCGTCACCGGCGGCCTCGTCGCCCTCTTCACCTTCATCGTGCTAGCGCAGGTGATTTTTTCCAGCGGCCCCATGGGCTACGAAACCTGGGCAGGCATCTTCGCTGCCCAGTGGATGAAAGCCCTGACCTTTGTCGTGTTCGTGGCCCTGGCCTGGCACGTCTGGTTCGGCATGCGCGACATCTGGATGGACTACGTCAAGCCCGCCGGCATCCGCCTCGCCCTGCACATCTTCACCATCGTCTGGCTCGTGGCCTGTCTGGGCTGGGCTGTTCAAGTTCTCTGGAGGCTCTGAAGCCATGACCGTTACTGCAAATCTCCCCAAGCGCCAATTTGACGTCGTGATCGTCGGCGCCGGCGGCTCCGGCATGCGCGCCTCGCTGCAACTCGCCCGCGCCGGACTGAAAGTGGCCGTGCTCTCCAAAGTGTTCCCAACCCGCTCGCACACCGTGGCGGCCCAGGGCGGCGTGTCGGCCTCGCTCGGCAACATGAGCGAAGACAACTGGCACTACCACTTCTACGACACCATCAAGGGTTCCGACTGGCTGGGCGACCAGGACGCCATCGAGTTCATGTGCCGCGAAGCCCCGAAGGTCGTGTACGAGCTCGAACACTTCGGCATGCCGTTCGACCGCAACCCCGACGGCACGATCTACCAGCGCCCCTTCGGCGGTCACACCGCCAACTACGGTGAAAAGCCCGTGCAGCGCGCCTGCGCCGCAGCCGACCGCACCGGCCACGCCATGCTGCACACCCTGTACCAGCAGAACGTGCAGGCCCGCACCACCTTCTTCGTCGAGTGGATGGCGCTCGACCTCATCCGCGACGCCGACGGCGACGTGATCGGCGTGACCGCGCTGGAAATGGAAACCGGCGAGACCTACATCCTCGAAGCCAAGCAGACCCTGCTGGCCACGGGTGGCGCAGGCCGCATCTTCGCCGCCTCCACCAACGCCTTCATCAACACCGGCGACGGCCTGGGCATGGCGGCGCGTGCTGGTGTGCCGCTGCAGGACATGGAGTTCTGGCAGTTCCACCCCACCGGCGTGGCCGGCGCGGGCGTGCTGCTGACCGAAGGCTGCCGCGGCGAAGGCGCGATCCTGCTCAACAGCGAAGGCGAGCGTTTCATGGAGCGCTACGCGCCCACCCTGAAGGATCTGGCCCCGCGCGACTTCGTTTCGCGCTGCATGGACCAGGAAATCAAGGAAGGCCGTGGCTGCGGTCCCAACAAGGACTACGTGCTGATGAAGCTCGACCACCTGGGCGCCGAAACGATCCGCAAGCGCCTGCCCTCGGTGGAAGAAATCGGCCACAACTTTGCCAACGTCGACATCACGCGTGAACCGATCCCCGTGGTGCCCACCATCCACTACCAGATGGGCGGCATCCCGACCAATATCAACGGCCAGGTCGTCGCGCCCGATGGCAACGGTGCACAGAAGATCGTCAACGGCCTCTACGCCGTCGGGGAATGCGCCTGCGTGTCGGTGCACGGCGCCAACCGCCTGGGCACGAACTCGCTGCTTGACCTGCTGGTGTTCGGCCGCGCCGCCGGCAACCACATCGTCGAGAACAACAACAAGCTGCAGGTGCACAAACCCCTGCCCGCCGACGCCGCCGACAAGACCCTGGCCCGCCTCGCGCGCCTGGATGCTTCGAGTGAAGGCGAATACGCTCAGGACGTGGCGAACGACATGCGCGCCATCATGCAGCAGCACGCTGGCGTGTTCCGCACCCAGGCCAGCATGGACGAAGGTGTCACCAAGATCAACGCCCTGCGCTCGCGCGTGGCCAAGATCACCCTGGGGGACAAGTCCAAGGTCTTCAACACGGCACGCATCGAAGCGCTGGAAGTGGACAACCTGATGGAAGTGGCGCAGGCCACCATGACCTCGGCTGCTGCCCGCAAGGAATGCCGCGGTGCGCACACCGTGAACGACTATGAGCGCCCCGCAGACGACGCCCAGTTCCCGCTGGGTCGCAACGACGCCGAGTGGATGAAGCACACGCTGTGGGACAGCGCCACCAACAGCCTGTCGTACAAGCCCGTCAACTTGAAGCCGCTGACCGTGGAGTCGGTGCCACCGAAGGTTCGCACCTTCTAAGCACCCATCCAGAACCGAACCAGCCCGGAGAAAAACACCATGGCCCTTCGCACATTCAAGATCTACCGCTACGACCCGGAAAAAGACGCCAAGCCCTACATGCAGACCATCGAGGTCGAACTCGACGGCCACGAGCGCATGCTGCTGGACGCGCTGATGAAGCTCAAGAAGGTCGATCCTTCGATTTCGTTCCGCCGCTCCTGCCGCGAAGGCGTCTGCGGTTCGGACGCGATGAACATCAACGGAAAGAACGGTCTGGCCTGCCTGACCAACATGAACACGCTGCCTGGCGTGATCACCTTGAAGCCGCTGCCCGGTCTGCCGGTGGTGCGCGACCTGATCGTCGACATGACGCTGTTCTTCAAACAGTACAACAGCATCAAGCCCTACCTGATCAACGAGACCCCTGCCCCTGAGCGCGAGCGCCTGCAGAGCCCGGAAGAACGTGAAGAACTCAACGGCCTGTACGAATGCATTCTGTGCGCCAGCTGCTCGACCAGTTGCCCGAGCTTCTGGTGGAACCCGGACAAGTTCGTCGGCCCGGCCGGCCTGCTGCAGGCCTACCGCTTCATCGCCGACAGCCGCGACGAAGCTACCAGCGAACGCCTGGACAACCTGGAAGATCCGTACCGCCTGTTCCGCTGCCACACCATCATGAACTGTGTGGACGTCTGCCCCAAGGGACTGAACCCCACGAAGGCCATCGGCAAGATCAAGGAAATGATGGTGATGCGCTCGATCTGAGTGCAGCGCCCGAACCACTATGGATGCCAGCACCTGTGACGCCCTGCTCGATCAACGCGCTCTGAGCAAGCTGCGCTGGCGCTGCCGCCGTGGACTGCTCGAAAACGACCTGTTCATTGACAGCTTCTTCGCCAGGCACGAATCTGGCTTGACTGTCAGGCAGGCTGAAGCTCTGGGGGTTTTAATGGACCTGTCCGACAACGATCTGCTTGATCTGTTGCTGGGAAGGAAGCCACCCCAGGGCGAGCTGGCCCGTGACGACGTCACGCACGTATTGGGCATGCTTCGCGCAGCCCGGCTACCCGTTTAAGCCCCTCAAAAGGAAACCGAATGAAACTCGTAGACAACAAAGCCACCTTGTCGTTCTCCAACGGCAGCCCCAGCGTCGATATGCCGGTGTATGCCGGCAGCATCGGCCCGGACGTGATCGACATCCGCAAGCTGTACGCGCAGACCGGCATGTTTACCTACGATCCCGGATTCCTGTCCACCGCGTCCTGCCAGTCGGCCATCACCTACATCGATGGCGACAAGGGCGAATTGCTGTACCGCGGCTACCCCATCGAACAGCTCGCCACCAACTGCGACTACCTCGACACCTGCTACCTGCTGCTCAACGGTGATCTGCCGAACGACCAGCAGCGCGGCGACTTCCACAAGCTCGTGATCAACCACACCATGGTCAACGAGCAGATGCAGTTCTTCCTGCGTGGCTTCCGCCGCGATGCCCACCCCATGGCCGTGCTGACCGGCCTGGTGGGTGGTCTGTCGGCCTTCTACCACGACAGCACCGACATCAACAACCCGGAGCACCGCCACGTCGCGGCCATCCGCCTGATCGCCAAGATGCCCACCCTGGTGGCGATGGCTTACAAGTATGGCGTGGGCCAGCCCTACATGTACCCTAAGAACGACCTGAGCTACTCGGGCAACTTCCTGCGCATGATGTTCGGCACCCCGTGCGAAGAGTACAAGGTCAACCCGGTGCTGGAACGTGCCCTCGACCGCATCTTCATCCTGCACGCCGACCACGAGCAGAACGCGTCCACCTCCACCGTGCGTCTGTGCGGTTCGTCGGGCACCAACCCGTTTGCCGCCATCGCTGCCGGCGTGGCCTGCCTGTGGGGTCCGGCCCACGGCGGCGCCAACGAAGCCTGCCTGAACATGCTGGAAGACATCCAGCGCCAGGGCGGCGTGGCCAAGGTTGGCGAGTTCATGGAAAAGGTCAAGGACAAGAACTCCGGCGTCAAGCTGATGGGCTTTGGTCACCGCGTCTACAAGAACTACGATCCCCGCGCCAAGCTGATGCAGGAAACCTGCGACGAAGTCCTGAAGGAACTGGGTCTTGAAAACGACCCGCTGTTCAAGCTGGCCAAGGAGCTGGAGCGGATTGCCCTGGAAGACGAATACTTCGTCTCGCGCAAGCTCTACCCGAACGTTGACTTCTACTCCGGCATCGTGCAGCGCGCCATCGGCATTCCGGTGAACCTCTTCACCGGCATCTTCGCCCTGGCCCGCACGGTCGGCTGGATCGCCCAGCTCAACGAAATGATCAGCGACCCCGAGTACAAGATCGGCCGTCCGCGCCAGCTGTTCACGGGCTCCGAGCGCCGCGACGTACCCGCTGGCTTCAAGCGATAACCCCCCGAGCCGCCTGCGGCGCCACCCTTCCAGGGAGCGCCAGCAGCGGCCCGGCAGAGCCGGTTCCGCGCCGGTCCCGTCCCCAAACAAAACCCGCCATCGGCGGGTTTTGTTTTGGCGGGGTCACCCATCGCGAAATGCGATGATCAACCTGCGAACAAGATGAGAAAATTGGGAACTCATCGTCGTTCACGACGAGTCACCCATGAACACTCCCGACCGCAGCTTCACCCGCCGCCTCGACCTCACCTCGCTCCAGCTCTTTGTGGCGGTGTGCGAGCGCGGCAGCATCGGCAAGGCGGCCGAGCAGGAATTCATGGCCACCTCGGCCGTGAGCAAGCGCCTCTCCGATCTTGAAAGCGCCGTGGGCACCACCCTGCTCTACCGCCATGCCCGGGGCGCCAGCCCCACGCCCGCCGGCCAGAGCCTGCTCCACCACGCGCGCTCAGTGCTCTTCAGTCTGGACAAGATGCAGGGCGAGCTGTCCGAATACGCCGACGGTGTGCGCGGTCATGTGCGCATGCATGCCAACATCTCGGCCATCGTCCAGTTCCTTCCCGAGGACCTGGGCAGCTTCACCCGCCTGCACGACCAGGTCAAGATCGACCTGGAGGAACACCTGTCCAGCGAGGTGGTGCGGGCTGTGCAGGAAGGCGCGGCCGACCTGGGTATCTGCCACACGGGGGTGCGCGGGCCCCTGCCCGACCTGCAGACCCGACCCTACCGGCAAGACCATCTGGTGCTGATCGTCCCGGAGGCACACCCCCTCGCGGGTGAGAAACAACTGGCCTTCGCCGACAGTCTCGACTGGGATCATGTTGGACTGCACGCCAACAGCTCCATCTACCAGGCCATGCACCAGGCCGCCACCACTGCCGGCCGCGGCATCCGGCTGCGCATCCGCGTGACCGGGCTGGACGCCATGTGCCGCATGATCCACAACGGTCTGGGCGTCGGTCTGATGCCCCGGCGTGCTTTCGAGCTGATGCACGGCGTGGGCGAGCTCACCTGCGTGGCGCTCACCGATGGCTGGGCCACCCGGCAGATCGACCTGGTCGCCCGCGATTTTTCGACCTTGCCCGTCACGGCCCGTCTGCTCGTTGCCCACCTGGGCGAGCAGTCCGGGCAACACACCGTTACAGGCCCCCACGCATAAAATTCCATCAGCAAAGGAACCCCTCCCCATGGCACGCACGCTCTACGACAAGATCTGGGACGAACACGTCGTCCACACCGAGGAGGATGGCACGTCCGTCCTCTACATCGACCGCCACCTGGTGCACGAAGTGACCAGCCCGCAGGCGTTTGAAGGCCTGCGCCAGGCGGGCCGGAAGGTCTGGCGCGTGAGCTCGATCGTGGCCACCGCCGACCACAACACGCCCACCACCGGCTGGGAACAGGGCTACGACGGCATCACCGACCCGATCAGCAAGGAACAGATCACCACGCTGAACGACAACATCGCCGAATTTGGCGCAGCGGCTTTCTTCCCCTTCATGTCCCAGCGCCAGGGCATCGTGCACGTGATCGGTCCGGAAAACGGCGCCACCCTGCCCGGCATGACGGTGGTCTGCGGCGACAGCCACACCAGCACCCACGGGGCGTTTGGCGCACTCGCGCACGGCATCGGCACCAGCGAGGTCGAGCACGTCATGGCGACTCAGACCCTGCTGGCCAAGAAGGCCAAGAACATGCTGGTGCGCGTGGACGGGCAACTCGCCAAGGGCGTGACCGCCAAGGACATCGTGCTGGCCATCATCGGCAAGATCGGCACCGCGGGCGGAACCGGCTACACCATCGAATTCGGCGGCAGCGCGATCCGCGCCCTGTCGATGGAAGGCCGCATGACGGTGTGCAACATGGCCATCGAAGGCGGTGCCCGCGCGGGTCTGGTGGCGGTGGATGAAAAAACCATCGAATACGTCAAGGGTCGCCCGCTCTCCCCCACCGGAGTGGAATGGGAGCAGGCCGTGACCTACTGGAAGGGTCTGCAATCGGACGCCGATGCGAAGTTCGATGCCGTGGTGGAGCTGGACGCCAGCAGCATCGTGCCGCAGGTCACCTGGGGTACCTCGCCCGAAATGGTGCTCGGCGTGGACGCCCGCGTGCCCGATCCCGAGAAGGAAAAAGACCCGAACAAGCGCGGCGCCATTGAGCGTGCGCTCACCTACATGGCGCTGGAGCCGGGCAAGGCCCTGAACGACATCTTCGTGGACAAGGTCTTCATCGGCTCCTGCACCAACAGCCGCATTGAAGACATGCGCGAGGCCGCGGCCGTGGTGAAGAAGCTGGGCCAGAAGGTGGCCAAAAACATCAAGCTTGCGATGGTCGTTCCCGGCTCGGGGCTGGTCAAGGAACAGGCCGAGCGCGAAGGCCTGCACGAGATCTTCAAGGCCGCCGGCTTCGAGTGGCGCGAACCCGGCTGCTCCATGTGTCTGGCCATGAACGCCGACCGGCTGGAACCCGGCGAACGCTGCGCCTCCACCAGCAACCGCAACTTCGAAGGCCGCCAGGGCGCCGGTGGCCGCACCCACCTGGTTTCCCCCGCCATGGCTGCCGCCGCCGCGATCCACGGCCATTTTATTGACGTGCGCACCATCGCCTGACCTTCCATCCCGAGTCCTCACCAAGGAGTCCTCTCATGTCCTCAACCAAACCCCTGTTCACCCTGCTGGCCACCGCTGCCCTGATGTCCCTGGCCGCTTGCAACACCGTGCAAGGCGTCAAACAGGACGCGCACGTGGTCAAAGACAAGGCCGTGGAAGTCAAGGACGCGGTCGTTGACAAGGCCATTGAGGTCAAGGACAAGACCGTCGAAGGCGGCAAGGCCGCGGGTCAGGCCGTCGGCTCCGGGCTGGAGAAGGCTGGCGACGCCGTCAAGGGCGCGACCAACTGAGGCCAGCCTCACAATCCCCTCACACCATCATGCAGAAATTCACCATTCACCAGGGTCTCGTGGCCCCCATGGACCGCGAGAACGTCGACACCGACGCCATCATCCCCAAGCAGTTCCTCAAGTCGATCCGCAAGACCGGCTTCGGCCCCAACCTGTTTGACGAGTGGCGCTACCTCGACAAGGGCGAACCCGGCCAGGACCCGGCCACACGCCAACCGAACCCGGACTTCGTGCTCAACCAGCCGCGCTACGCTGGCGCCTCGGTGCTGCTGACCCGAAAAAATTTCGGCTGCGGCTCCAGCCGCGAACACGCGCCCTGGGCCATCGACCAGTACGGCTTTCGCGCCGTGATTGCACCGAGCTACGCCGACATCTTCTTCAACAACTGTTTCAAGAACGGTCTGCTGCCCATCGTGCTGCCCGAGGCCACGGTCGCCCAGCTGTTCGACGAGGTGTATGCCTTCCCGGGCTACCAGCTGACGATCGACCTGGAGCGCCAGGTGATCGTGAAACCTCAAGGCGAAGAAATCCCGTTCGAGGTGCAGGCCTTCCGCAAGTACTGCCTGCTCAACGGGCTCGACGACATCGGCCTGACCTTGCGCCACAAGGACAAGATACAGGCCTTCGAGGCCCAGCGTCTTGCCACGAAACCGTGGCTCGCCCACACGATGGTGTCCTGATCGGACACCCCATCAACTCCAGACATTCATCTCATGAAAATCGCAGTTCTCCCGGGTGACGGCATCGGCACCGAAATCGTGGCCGAAGCGGTCAAGGTGCTCAAGGCACTCGACCTCCCCTTCGAAATGGAATCGGCCCTGGTGGGCGGCGCCGCCTACGAGGCGCACGGCCATCCACTGCCCGAGTCCACGCTCAACCTGGCCAAGGCTGCCGACGCCATCCTGTTCGGCGCCGTCGGCGACTGGAAGTACGACAAGCTCGACCGCCCCTTGCGCCCCGAGCAGGCCATCCTGGGCCTGCGCAAGCACCTCGGCCTGTTCGCCAACTTCCGCCCCGCCATCTGCTACGAGCAGCTTGTAGGAGCGTCCAGCCTCAAGCCCGAGCTCATCGCGGGCCTGGACATCCTCATCATTCGCGAGCTCACCGGCGACATCTACTTCGGCCAGCCGCGCGGCCGCCGCGTGGCCACCGACGGCCATTTCCCCGGTGCCGAAGAAGCCTTCGACACCATGCGCTACAGCAAGCCGGAGATCGAACGCATCGCCCATGTGGCCTTCCAGGCCGCGCGCAAGCGCAACAAGAAAGTCACCAGCGTGGACAAGGCCAACGTGCTGGAGACCTTCCAGTTCTGGAAAGACGTGGTCACCGAAGTGCACGCCCAGTACCCCGACGTGGAACTGCAGCACATGTATGTGGACAACGCCGCGATGCAGTTGGTCAAGGCACCCAAGGCTTTTGACGTGGTGGTGACCGGCAACATGTTTGGCGACATCCTGTCCGACGAAGCCTCCATGCTGACGGGCTCCATCGGCATGCTGCCCTCGGCCTCGCTGAACTCGAAGAACCAGGGCCTGTACGAACCCAGCCATGGCAGCGCTCCGGACATCGCAGGCAAAGGCGTGGCCAACCCGCTGGCCACCATCCTGAGCGCGGCCATGATGCTGCGCTTCAGCCTGAACCAGGAAGCCGCTGCGCAACGCATCGAAGCAGCCGTGCAAAAGGTGCTGGTGCAAGGCCTGCGCACGCCCGACATCTACAGCGAAGGCACCACCAAGGTAGGCACCGCCCAGATGGGCGACGCGGTGGTCAAAGCGCTGGGCTGATCGCTTCACCTCATTGCACTTACAAAGGCAGCCCGCGGGCTGCCTTTCTTGCGCCCGCATGTCAGTTTCGCCCAAGCCACCATCCGGTACAATCTCAACCCATGTTTGCCGTCCGCCCGTTCAACCTGAACAAAGCACCCGCCGCCCTGGCCGGTGTGGCATTGCGCGCAATCACCATCAAAACCACGACCATTAAGGGCTGATCCAGCCTGGTTCGTCGTGCGCCCTCCCCGGCCAGACGAGCCGGGCAAGTCGGTCTGGTCTGGACCTGTTTTATCTACTTGAAAGGGCGTTTGAAATGAGCAAGTTGGTTGGTTTGGTCGGCTGGCGCGGCATGGTTGGCTCGGTGTTGATGGATCGCATGGTCGCGGAAAGCGACTTCGACCTGATCGAGCCGCTGTTTTTCTCCACCTCGAACGCCGGCGGCAAGGCCCCGGCGATGGCGAAGAACGAGGCCACGCTGCAGGACGCGCACGACATCGCTGCCCTCAAGCGCTGCGACATCATCATCACCGCCCAGGGTGGCGACTACACCAGCGAGGTGTTTCCCAAGCTGCGCGCCGCAGGCTGGAACGGCCACTGGATCGACGCCGCCTCCACGCTGCGCATGGAAAAGGATGCCGTCATCATCCTCGACCCAGTGAACATGCCGGTGATAAAGGACGCGCTGGCCAATGGCGGCAAGAACTGGGTCGGTGGCAACTGCACCGTGAGCTGCATGCTGATGGGCGTGGGCGCGCTGTACAAAACCGGTCTGGTCGAGTGGATGAGCACCCAGACCTACCAGGCCGCCTCAGGTGGTGGCGCCCAGCACATGCGCGAACTGCTGACGCAGTACGGCACGCTGAACGCCGAAGTGAAGGCCCTGCTGGACGACCCCAAGAGCGCCATCCTGGAGATCGACCGCAAGGTGATTGCCAAGCAGCGCAGCCTGACCGGCGCCGAGACGGCCAACTTCGGCGTGCCGCTGGGAGGTTCGCTGATCCCCTGGATCGACAAGGACCTGGGCAACGGCATGTCCAAGGAAGAGTGGAAGGGCATGGCCGAAACCAACAAGATCCTCGGCATGGGCGAGGGCTTCGGCTCGGCCGCCATCCCGGTTGACGGTTTCTGCGTGCGCGTGGGTGCTATGCGCTGCCACAGTCAGGCGCTGACCTTCAAGCTCAAGAAAGACGTGCCGACAGCCGATATCGAAGCCATGATCGCGGCGGACAATCAGTGGGTCAAAGTGGTGCCCAACACCCGCGAAGCCACCATCCAGGACCTGACGCCCGTGGCGGTCACCGGCACCATGACGATTCCTGTGGGTCGCATCCGCAAGCTGGCGATGGGCCCGGAATATGTGGGCGCCTTCACCATCGGCGACCAGTTGTTGTGGGGCGCTGCCGAACCGCTGCGCCGCATGCTGCGTATCCTGCTGGACGCCTGAGTTCGTGATGGGAGGAACGGTTGTGGGCTTCCGCCGAGGTCCACATCCCGTTGTGCAACAACAACGCCCGCGGGGGTTGAACGCGCGCCACACGCAAGCCGGGAAACTCAAGCGAATTCTCAGCTTGTCACCGTAATGCGTTGATGTTATGGTCAATTCTCGGTTTTTTACGTCGAGGTCAACGTGCCAATTCACACCCGCCACACACCATCCATCCGAACCTGCGCCACCGCCGGCGACACCGGTTCAAAAGGACTTGCGCGGTTACACGCAATAGCTGCCGCGGTGGTTTTGTGCACCGGCCTGCTGCAGGCCAGCGATGCTCAAGCCCTGGCACTGGGGCGCATGGTGGTGCAATCGGCTTTGGGGGAGCCCCTGCGGGCCGAGGTCGATGTCCTTGAAATCACGGCTGAGGAATCGGCCAGTCTGCGTGTGGGCCTTGCGGCGGCAGGTGCGTTCCGCGCAGCCGGCATGGACTTCAATGCTGCGCTGGCCGACCTTCAGGTCGTTCTGCAGCGCCGCCCCGATGGCCGAGCTTTCCTGCGCCTGACAGGCAGCCGCCCAGTCAATGAGCCTTTCATGGACATGATCCTGGAGGCCAACTGGGCATCGGGCCGCATTGTGCGCGACTACACGCTGTTGTTTGACCCCCCCAACCTGCGTCCGCCCGTGCCATCACCTTTGGCGCCCGCAGTGACAGCACAGACGACGCCTGCACCGGTCACTCCGCCTGCGGCGCCATCGACTGCGGCCGTCCGGCCACCAGAGGCTGTCTCTGCCCCGGTCGCCCGCGCACCCGCCGCACCAGCTCCCGCCCCGCGTCCGGCCGCACCGACATCTGCCGCGCCCGATGCCGACGCTGGCAGCGCCTCGCGTCTGCGGGTCAAGGCAGGTGACACCGCCGGCCGCATTGCGGCCAGCAACCTGCCCGCCAATGTGTCGCTCGATCAGATGCTCGTGGCCATGCTGCGGGCCAACCCCAATGCCTTCATTGGCGGCAACATCAACCGAATCAAGGCGGGTTCCCTGGTGGAGCTGCCCGATGAGACGGCTGCAGCGGCCACGCCAAGCGGCGAGGCGCGCCAGATCATCGCGGCGCAGAGCAGCGATTTCAACGAATTCCGCCGTCGACTGGCGAGCCGCGTCCCCGCAGCCGAGGTCGCCGCCGCAGACCGGCAAGCCGCGGGTCGTGTGCAGGCCGAAGTCCAGGACCAGAAGCCAGCGCCTGCAACCCAGGACAAGTTGACGCTGTCCAAGGGTGCCGCGCCAGGTCAGTCCGCACCGGAAGCCAAGATCGCAGAGGATCGTCGCGCAGGCGAAGCATCAACCCGGGTGGCCGAACTCTCCCGCAACATTGAAGAGCTGAACAAGATCGCTCCAGCCGCAGCGCCAGCGGCAGCCGCTGGCAGCGCTCCGGCTGCGCCGGACGCGCCGAAGCCGGCGGCGGTTACCCCGGAAGTGGTTGCAACGCCTGCAGTGACACCTGCGCCCGCGACCCCCACCGCACCCGTTGAACCGCCGGCGCCGCCCGTTGCACAAACGCCTGCCCCGGCACCTACGCCCAAACCAGCTGCACCGATGCCTGTTCCGGCAGTCGATGAACCATCTTTCATGGGACAGTTGCTGGGCAACCCATTCGTGCTGCCTGCGGCCGGTGGATTGCTCGCACTGCTGGCCGGTCTGGGCCTGTACCGCATGCGCCAGCGCAAGAAGACGTCGGCCGCGGACAGCTCCTTCCTCGAAAGCCGGCTGCAACCCGACTCGTTCTTTGGCTCCAGCGGTGGTCAGCGCATCGATACCGCCGAAGCGTCGGCCTCGGGCTCCTCCATGGTTTACTCGCCCAGCCAACTGGACGCCGCGGGTGACGTGGATCCTGTTGCCGAGGCCGACGTCTACCTGGCCTACGGTCGCGACCTTCAGGCCGAAGAGATCCTCAAGGAGGCCATGCGCAGCACCCCCACACGCGTGGCCATCCACAACAAGTTGCTGGAGATCTACGCCAAGCGCCGGGACACCAAGGCTTTTGAAGTGGTGGCCACCGAAGCCTACGGTCTCACCCAGGGGCAAGGGGCTGAGTGGGAACACGCCTGCGGTCTGGGCAAAGAACTGGATCCGAACAATCCGCTGTACCAGCCTGGCGGCAGTCCGGCGGCCAAACCGGGCGCTGTTGTTGCAAGTAGCGCCAACAACACGATTCCCTTTGGCAACAGCACGCTCTCACAACACACCACCCCCGGTGCACCCCTTGGCGCCGACGCTGACGCCGACCTCGGTCTTGACCTTGACCTGGACATCGGGCTGGATGAACCATCGGCGCCGGCCGCGCTGCAAATGCCCGCCCGGGTGGAAGCCCAGATGTCCAGCCTGGACGATCTGGCACAAACGGAGGCGCTCACCAGCGCTCCCAGCGAGGTCAGCGATCTGGCCTCCCGTCCGATGGACTTTGACCTGGATTTCCCCTCGGAACCCGTGCCTTTGTCGTCGCCAGCGCCAACGGCGAAACCCGTGGTCGCTTCGGCGGAACAGCCCACATTTGACGACAGCGAAGTGCTGCCGGCGTTCGATTTTGATGAACCCTCATCGCCATCCGTGCAGAGCAGCAACGGGCAGGACCACGGCACACCCACAGCCAATCCGCCCACGGCCGAACTGCTGTCCTTTGACCTGAGCGACATTGAACTGGAGTTGAGTGAGCCTGAACCAGCCACGGGTGAAGAACCCAACAGACTGAGCGCAGAGAATCCGCTGGAAACCAAGCTGTCCCTGGCCGAAGAATTCCGGGCCATCGGTGACCTCGAAGGCGCGCGATCACTGGCCGAAGAAGTGTTGGCCGAAGCCTCCGGCACTCTGCGAACCAAGGCAGGCACCTTCCTGGCCGACCTCGCCTGACACAAGCCCGCGGTCTGCATTCACCTTTGATCACGGCCACATCTGTCGGCGCTTCACCCCATGAGGCGCCGTCTGTGCGTATCGCGCTGGGGGTCAGCTACCACGGCTATGCCTACGATGGCTGGCAAAGTCAACCCAGCGGCCGCACGGTGCAGGACCGGCTGGAACGGGCCCTGACCGAATTCACAGCGCTCGACAAAGTCAGCACGCTGTGCGCCGGACGCACCGATGCCGGCGTGCACGGACTCATGCAGGTGGTGCATTTCGACACCCCGGTCGTCCGACCGGACAACGCCTGGGTGCGCGGCACCAACCGCTTTCTGCCACCCGACATTGCCGTGCAATGGGCGCAACGCGTGCCAGCCAGCTTTCACGCCCGTGCCAGCGCCCGCTCGCGCCGCTACGCCTATGTGCTGCTTGAATCCCCGGTCAGACCCAGCATCGACCATGGCCAGGTGGGCTGGGTGTTCCGGCCGCTTCAGCTGGAATCCATGCAGCAGGCGGCGCAGGCGCTGGTGGGTGAACACGACTTCACCTCGTTTCGGGCCTCGGCATGCCAGGCTCACAGCCCCGTCAAGCTGATGCAACGCATCGACATCACTCGGCGCGGCGCCTACTGGCGCTTCGAGTTCGAAGCATCCGCCTTCCTGCACCACATGATCCGCAACATCATGGGCTGCCTGATCGCCATTGGCAGCGGCAACCGCCCGGTGGGCTGGATGGCCGAGGTGCTGGCGGCGAAAAGCCGCGACGCGGCGGCGCCCACCTTCTCCCCGGACGGGCTGTATTTTCTGGGTCCCGTGTACGATCAATCGCTGGGCCTGCCCACGCGCACACCGGCGTTCGACTGGCTTCCCTGACCCACCCCCGCGGCGCTTCGCGCCACCCCCTCAAGGGGGCGACACTGGCGGCCCGGCAAAGCCGGTTCCGCTGCGTCCTTGAACAAGTCACTTCTGCTGATGAAACCCTTTCGAACTCGCATCAAGATCTGTGGCCTGACTCGTGAATCCGACGTGGACACCGCCGTCCAGGCCGGTGTGGACGCGGTCGGTTTCGTGCTCTACCCCCAGAGCCCGCGCTTCGTGTCGCCGGAGCGTGCTGGTGAACTGGCGTGCCGCTTGCCGGCTTTCGTCACACCGGTGCTGTTGTTCGTGAACGCCAGCCCCGAATTCATCGCCCAGGGTACTGCTGCCGTGCCCAATGCCCTGCTGCAATTCCACGGCGACGAAACACCCGATGACTGTCTGGCCGCTGGCCGCCCGTTCCTGCGCGCGGCGCGCATACCCACCGGCGCCGCCGGGGCGGGCTTTGATCTCCTAAAATACGCGCAAGACTTTTCTGCCGCCCAGGCCATCTTGCTCGACACACATGTCGAGGGATTTGGCGGCGGAGGTCAATCATTCGACTGGAACGCTTTCCCTTGGTCACATCCGCTTCTAAACGCCAGCTCTCGCCTCGTTTTGTCTGGTGGACTCACGCCTGCAAACGTGATCGATGGCATCAGCCGCGTACGGCCCTGGGCCGTTGACGTGAGTTCCGGTGTCGAGGTGTCGAAAGGCATCAAAGGCGCCGACAAGATCCACGCATTCGTCGCCGCCGTTCGCGCGGCAGACACCCTCTTATCCCGTCCGAGCTGAACCCGTTTCCGGGTCGCTCGGGCCATAGCACCGAGAAACCCATGGACACCTACCAGCAACCCGACGCCCGCGGCCACTTCGGCATCTACGGTGGCAGTTTCGTGAGCGAGACGCTCACGCACGCCATCAACGAGCTCAAGGCCGCCTACGCGAAATACCAGCACGACCCCGAGTTCCTCGCCGAATTCAAAAGCGAACTCGCGCACTTCGTGGGCCGCCCTTCTCCGGTCTACCACGCCGCGCGCATGAGCCGCGAGCAAGGCGGCGCGCAGATCTTCCTGAAGCGCGAAGACCTCAACCACACCGGCGCCCACAAGGTCAACAACACCATCGGCCAGGCCATGCTCGCAAAGCGCATGGGCAAGCCGCGTGTGATCGCCGAGACCGGCGCTGGCCAACACGGCGTGGCCACCGCCACCATCTGCGCCCGCTACGGTCTCGAATGTGTGGTCTATATGGGCAGCGAAGACGTGAAGCGCCAGAGCCCCAACGTCTACCGCATGAAGCTGCTCGGGGCCACCGTGGTGCCGGTGGAGAGCGGCAGCAAGACGCTGAAAGACGCGCTCAACGAAGCCATGCGCGACTGGGTCGCCAACGTGGACAACACCTTCTACATCATCGGCACCGTGGCCGGCCCACACCCCTACCCGATGATGGTGCGCGACTTCCAGAGCGTGATCGGCGAAGAATGCCTGGTGCAGATGCCGGAGATGCTCAAAGCCGCCGGTTGCTCGGGCGAACAGCCCGATGTGGTGGTTGCCTGCGTGGGCGGCGGCAGCAACGCCATGGGCATCTTCTACCCGTACATCGACCACGCCGCCACGCGCCTGATCGGCGTGGAAGCGGCGGGTGAAGGCCTGGAGAGCGGCAAACACTCGGCCTCGCTGCAGAAGGGCAGCCCCGGCGTGCTACATGGCAACCGCACCTATGTGCTGCAGGACGACAACGGCCAGGTCACCGAGACACACAGCGTGAGCGCGGGCCTGGACTACCCTGGCGTCGGCCCCGAGCACGCCTTCTTGAAGGACATCGGTCGCGCCGAGTACGTCGGCATCACCGACAAGGAAGCGCTGGAAGCCTTCCACTACCTGTGCCGCACCGAAGGCATCATCCCGGCACTCGAATCGAGCCACGCCGTGGCCTACGCCATGAAGCTGGCCAGGACCATGAAGCCCACGCAATCGATCCTGGTCAACCTCTCGGGTCGGGGCGACAAAGACATCGGCACCGTGGCCGACCTGTCGAATGCCGATTTTTATTGCCGACCGAGTTGCCGTGGGCAGTCCGTCAAAGGCGGCATGGAAACCGCCACCATCAAGGTGACCAAATGAGCCGTATCGAAAAATCCTTCGCCGAATTGAAGGCGCAAAACCGCAAGGCACTGATCCCCTTCGTCACCGCCGGCTTCCCGTATGCCGACATCACGCCCGATCTCATGCACGGCATGGTGGAAGCTGGTGCCGACGTGATCGAACTGGGCGTGCCGTTCTCCGACCCGTCGGCCGACGGCCCGGTGATCCAGAAGGCGGGCGACCGCGCGCTGGCGCTGGGCATCGGACTGACCCAGGTCATCGCCATGGTGAAGACCTTCCGCGAACGCAACGCCACCACGCCCGTGGTGTTGATGGGTTACGCCAACCCGATCGAGCGCTACGACCAGAAACACGGCGCCGGCAGCTTCGTGCGCGATGCCTCGGCTGCGGGCGTGGACGGCGTACTGGTGGTGGACTACCCGCCGGAAGAATGCGAGGACTTCGCCGCCGCCCTGCGTACCGCCAACATGGACCTGATCTTCCTGCTGGCACCCACCAGCACCGACGAGCGCATGGCGCAGGTGGCACGCGTGGCCAGCGGCTACGTGTACTACGTGTCGCTCAAGGGCGTGACCGGCGCTGGCACGTTGGACGTGGGCCAGGTTGAAGCCATGCTGCCGCGCATCCGCGCGCATGTGAGCGTACCGGTGGGCGTGGGCTTTGGCATCCGCGATGCCGAGACCGCCAAGGCCATCGGCAAGACCGCCGACGCGGTGGTGATCGGCAGCAAGATCATCCAGCTGATCGAGAACGAGCCACATGAAAAAGTGGTGACGGTCGCCATGCATTTCCTGCGCACCATACGAAAAGCGCTGGACGCATAATTCGACCACTTCGCCGGGCCACCCGTGCCCGGCAACCAGCGAAGGAGACCCTATGTCCTGGCTCGAAAAACTGCTCCCTCCCAAAATCACCCACACCGACCCGACCGAGCGCCGCAGCGTGCCCGAGGGCCTGTGGATCAAGTGTCCGAGCTGCGAGGCCGTGCTCTACAAGACCGATCTGGAGAAAAACCAGAACGTCTGCCCGCACTGCAGCCACCACCACCGCATCGGCGCGCGCGCACGCCTCAACGCCTTCATGGACGCTGAAGGCCGTTATGAAATCGGTCAGGAGGTGCTGCCGGTCGACGCCCTGAAGTTCAAGGACAGCCGCAAGTACCCGGAGCGCCTGAAAGAAGCGCTGGAGACCACGGGTGAAACCGACGCGCTGGTCGTCATCGGTGGTGCGGTGCAAGGCGTCAGCCTGGTGGCGGCCTGCTTCGAGTTCGACTTCATGGGCGGCTCCATGGGCTCGGTGGTGGGCGAGCGTTTCGTACGCGGCGTCGAGGAAGCCATTGCCCAGAAGGTGCCCTTCGTCTGCTTCACCGCCACCGGCGGCGCGCGCATGCAGGAAGGTCTGCTCTCGTTGATGCAGATGGCCAAGACCAACGCCGCGCTCACCCGTCTGGCCAAGAAGGGCCTGCCCTACATCAGCGTGCTGACCGACCCGACCATGGGCGGCGTGTCGGCCGGCTTCGCCTTCGTGGGCGACGTGGTGATCGCCGAGCCCAAGGCGCTGATCGGCTTTGCCGGCCCGCGCGTGATCGAGAACACCGTGCGCGTAAAGTTGCCCGAAGGCTTCCAGCGCGCCGAGTTCCTGATCACCAAGGGCGCGGTCGACTTCATCTGCGACCGGCGCGAACTGCGCACCACGGTGGCCAGCTGCCTCGCCATGCTGCAGCGCCAGAGTGCCGACGCGGTGGTTGCCGATTGAAGGAAACACCGGAGGCAGCTCCGCTGGCGCTGTCGCAACTGCCCCTGTTTCCGCTGCAGACCGTCCTGTTTCCGGGCGGCTGGATGCCCTTGCGCATTTTTGAAGTGCGCTACCTCGACATGATCAGCCGTTGCCACAAGGCCGGCGCGCCTTTCGGTGTGGTCTGCCTGTCAGAGGGCAGCGAAGTGCGGCGCATCGATCCCAAGGCCCCGGCCCACGGCGATGCATTTGCGCGTGAGGTGTTTTACCCGGTGGGCACGCTGGCGCGCATCGAACAGCTGGAGCGGCCGCAGCCCGGACTGCTGGTGATTCACTGCCGCGGCCTGCAGCGCTTTCATGTGACCGCCAGCCACCAACTGCCGCACGGCCTTTGGGTGGGCGACGTGCAACTTGACGACGCGGAGCCCGTGATCCCCGTGCCCGAACATCTCGCGCCCACACGCGATGCGCTGCAGCGCCTGCTGCACAACCTGCAGGAACGCGAGCCCGACGACATGAACGAGCTGCCGCTGCAACCGCCCTACCAATGGGACGACAGCGGCTGGGTGGCCAACCGCTGGGCCGAGCTTCTGCCCGCGCCCGCCGAACTCAAACACCGGTTGATGACGCTGGACAACCCGATGCTGCGCCTCGAACTCATTTCCGATCTGCTCGACAAGCTCGGCGTCGAACGCTGAAACTGAAAAAGCACGCAGCGGCGCAGGGAGTTACGGCAAAGTGCTCAGTGCGTGCATGTAGCGCTCGCTGACCATCAGAGAGTCCCAGTCCATGCCTGCAGCATGCGGCAGCAGCGCCAGGCGGCGTTCTTCGCTGGCGGGATTGGGCTGCCAGCGGCCTTCAATCACCGCTTTGGACAGGTCCTCGATGGCGGCATCGATCGGCGACCCACCATCCACCACCGACTGGTTGCACAACACCACCATGTCCCCCCCCGCGGACAGTGCGGCCAGCGCGGCTTCGGCGAAGCTCACGTCGCACCCGTCGATGTGGCGCGCCGCTTCCATGCTGAGGTCGTCGCTGAAGATGGCGCCGGTGAAACCCAGCTGGTGGCGAAGAACGTCCTGCAACCAGCGCTGCGAAAACCCGGCTGGCCGACCGTCCACCTTGGGATAGATCACGTGAGCCGGCATCACGGCTTGCAGGCCGCTGGACAGCCAGCCATAGGGTGCGGCGTCTTCTGCCAGGATGGCCTTGAGGCTGCGTTTATCCACCGGGATGGCCAGGTGCGAGTCGGCCTTCACAAAACCGTGTCCTGGAAAGTGTTTGCCGCAGTTGCCCATGCCGCTCTGCTGCAGGCCCAACATCAGGGCCTGCGCCAGCACGGTGACCACGCGCGGATCGCGTGCGAAGGCGCGGTCGCCGATGACCGAACTTTCACCGTAATCCAGATCCAGCACCGGGGTGAAACTCAGGTCGACGCCGCATGCACGCAACTCGGCACCGAGCACATAGCCAGCGGCCGTGGCGGCGTTGGAAGCGCGCATCGCGGGACCGCCCTCACCTTCGCCTTTTTTCGGCGCCGACAGCCACAATGCGCCGAAGGCTGCCATGGGCGGCAGGTGGGTGAAACCGTCGGTGCGAAAGCGCTGCACGCGCCCGCCTTCGTGATCCACCGCAATCAGCAGGTCGGGTCGCACGGCCTTGATCTGGCGGCACAGTCGGGTCAGCTGCGCGCGATCCTGCCAGTTGCGGGCAAACAGGATGACACCGCCCACCAGGGGATGGGCCAGGCGCTGGCGTTCGGCGGTGGTGAGGCTGTGGCCAGCGACATCGATGATGAGTGGGGCGTGTTGATGCATTTCTTGTGCAGGCAGGTGGTCAGGTTTCGTGGCCAGGTCGCACTGGGGCGGAACTCGCGGGCCCGGCGGGTGGGGTGTGGGCATCGTCCTTCTCAACCACAACGAAGCTGGCGGCGTAGTCGGTCTCGTCTGTCACGGTCACATGGGCACGCAATCCCTGCGCTTCAAACCAGGTCTTGAGATCGTCGTGCAACACGATCACGGGCTGGCCGCTGGGCAAGTTGGCGATTTCGCAGCGCCGCCAGGTCATGGGCAAACGCATGCCCAGACCAATGGCCTTGGAAAACGCTTCCTTGGCTGAAAAACGCGTCGCGAGGTAGCTCAGGCCGCGGTGCGGCCAACGCGCGCTGCGCCGCTGCCAGACGACGAATTCGGCGTCGCTGAGCACCTTGCGTGCGAACCGCTCACCCTGGCGTTCAAAGGTCGCCGAGATGCGTCGGATGTCGCAGATATCGGTACCAATGCCGAAGATCATGGGCGGGTCAGGCGAACGCCTCGTGAATGCGACGGTTGTACTCGGCGATGGTGGCGGCGTAGCCCAGCTCCAGCGCATCGGCGATCAACGCGTGACCGATCGACACCTCGCTCACGCCCGGTACAGCGCGCAGGAAAGCCGTGAGGTTGTCACGGTTGAGGTCGTGCCCGGCGTTGACACCGAGGCCCGCATCCAGAGCCGCCTGCGCGGCGGCGCGGAAGCGTTCGAGCTGCGCACCGCGTTCAGGCAAGTCCCATGCGGCGGCGTAGGGTTCGGTGTAGAGCTCCACCCGGTCCGCACCCACGGCTTTGGCCGCGGCCATCTGCGCGGGTTCGGCGTCCATGAACAGGCTCACGCGCGCGCCCAGGGCACGGGCTTCGGCCACGACGGCCTGAAGGCGCTCGGCATCCTGCGGGAAGGTCCAGCCGTGATCGCTGGTGAACTGGCCTTCGCTGTCGGGCACGAAGGTCAGCTGGTGCAGCGGCAGACCCTTCGCCTTCACCTCGCGCGCGACATCCATGAGGTTGTGAAACGGGTTGCCTTCGATGTTGTATTCGCGATCGGGCCAGGCCTTGAGCAGTTCCGCCAGATCGAACACATCGTGGGGCCGGATGTGGCGTTCATCGGGACGGGGATGCACGGTGATGCCGTGTGCCCCGGCCTGCAGGCACAAGCTGGCCGCCCGAGTGACCGACGGGATACCCAGGTGCCGGGTGTTGCGCACCAGGGCGACCTTGTTGAGGTTGACCGACAGCGCGGTGCGGGAAGTGGAAGCCGTGGTCATGGCGTGGTCTGGAGGTTGGTGGAAGCCGCTTCGGGCGATGCGCGAGGTCGGCCCATGGCCTGCACATCCAGCATCAGCTGGCGGGTTTTGAACACCCGCACGCCGCTATGGTAGTGCAGCAGGTTGCGCAACTGCGGCTGCAGCGCCTGCTGGCAACCGACACAGGCGCGCAGAGTGGCGATGAGGGGATCGGCCTCGTCCAGCGCGATCTGGAGCGAGCACCACTGCTCCCCCGTCAGGGCATGGGTATCGTCCTCATGGGCCGCACGAAGACCGCTTTCCGGACCCAGCACGTAAAACACCCCGTCCTGCAAGGGCGCCAGCGTATTGCCCTCGTGCGCCAGATCGGGCAGCAGGCCAATGTCGCGCAACAGCAGCAACTCGAACGCACGCAGGATGAGCTGTTGGGCATCGGCCCGCTCCGCCAGCAACTGCACCGCCAGCGTGTAGTGGTCGTACAAGGCTGCGTGCGGATCGTCACGGGCCAGCAGGCGCATGAGCAGTTCGTTGAGATAACAGCCGGAAAGCAGCGCTTCGCCGGTGGGCATGACATGCCCGCCCTGCCACTGGGCGGACTTGAGCGTGCGCACCTCGGCGTCACCACCCCAGCTCAGGTGCAGCGGTTGCAACGGCAGCAGCACCGGGCGGAATTGGGAGGTGGGTCGTTTGACCCCTTTGGCCACCAGCGCAATCCGGCCATGGTGGCGTGTGAACACTTCCAGCACCAGGCTGGACTCGCTCCAGTCGTAGCGGTGCAGGACGAAAGCAGGTTCTTCAGAAAACCGGCGCGTGGCCATGGTTCGCTTGCGGAGACTTCACTCGTAGCCAAACGAGCGCACGCGCGCATCGTCATCGGCCCAGCCCGAACGCACTTTGACCCACAACTCCAGAAACACCTTGCAATCCCAGAGTTTCTCCAGTTCCTGACGCGCCTCGGTGCCGATGCGCTTGAGCTTCTCGCCCTTGTCGCCGATCACCATGCCCTTGTGACCATCGCGCTCCACCACGATGGTGGCTGCGATGCGCCTGAGCTGACCTTCCTGCTCGAACTTGTCGATGATGACGGTGGAGGTGTAGGGCAGCTCGTCGCCGGTCAGGCGGAAGAGCTTTTCGCGCACCATCTCGCTGGCCATGAAGCGCTCGCTGCGGTCGGTGAGCTCTTCGGGATCGTGCATCCAGGGTTGCTGCGGCAGGTATTTTTCGCAGATCGCAAACAGGCGCTGGATGTCCTTGGTGTTCTTGGCCGACATCGGCACGAACTCGGCAAACGCGTGGCGCTCCTGCATGGAGCGCAGCCAGGGCGCGAGGTCGCCACGCCGGTGCACCAGATCGAATTTGTTGGCCAGCAGCACCACAGGCACGTTCGCCGGCAGCAGGTCCAGCACCTTCGCATCGGCCAGGTTGAAATGCCCGGCCTCCACCACGAACAGGATCAGGTCCACATCGTTCACCGCGCCCAGCACGGTCTTGTTGAGTGCCCGGTTCAGCGCGTTGCCATGCCGGGTCTGGAAACCCGGTGTGTCCACGAACACAAACTGCGTCGGCCCGACGGTGCGGTAACCGGTGATGCGGTGCCGTGTGGTCTGCGCCTTGCGCGAGGTGATGCTGACTTTCTGGCCCACCAGCGCATTGAGCAAGGTCGATTTGCCCACGTTGGGCTTGCCCACGATGGCCACGAAGCCGCAATGCTGAGCCGCCGGTTCAACAGGCACAGGCTCGAGCACCGCCGCCTCGGGTTCGGCTGATTCAGCCTCGCCGGGTTTCCCCAGGGCCCGGGCCAGCATGGCGTCGAGCTCGAGATTGGCAACGGCCTCGACAGGCTGTGACGGTGCGGACTTGGGAACGGATTTTCGGGACATGGATTCGTGCTGACGGGTCAACGCCAGGTGCAAAGAGAGAATTGGCGCAAGCGGCGTGTTTCGGGAACGGGGAGGCGGGTCACTCCGCCATGAGGTGCTGCAACATGGCCGCCGCTGCGGCCTGCTCACCCGCGCGACGCGAAGCACCGATGCCACGTTCGCTGCGGCCGGTTTCCGTCACGGTGCATTCCACATCAAACGTCTGTTTATGGGCTTCACCCAAGGTGGCCACCACGCGGTAGACCGGCAGCTTCATTTTGCGCGCCTGCAGCCACTCCTGCAATTCGGTCTTCGGGTCCTTGCCCATGGCGCTCATCTGGGCATTCAGTTCGACATCGCCATAAAGCCTGCGCACCATCGCGGCAGCCACCTCGAAGCCCGCATCCAGGTACACCGCACCGATGATGGCTTCGAGCGCATCAGCCAGGATCGACGGCCGCTTGTGACCCCCGGAGCGCTTTTCACCATCGCCCAGGCGCAGGCAAGCAGAGAGTCCGAGCACGGATGCGATCTGGAACAGCGTGTCCTGCTTGACCAGGTTCGCCCGCACCCGCGAGAGATCGCCCTCGGGCAGCTGGCTGAGTTTTTCGAACAGCAGGCCGGAAATGGCCAGATTGAGCACCGAGTCGCCCAAAAACTCCAGTCGCTCGTTGTGGTCGGATGTGAAGCTGCGGTGCGTCAGCGCTCGCTCCAGCAGACGCGGGTTGGCAAATGGGTGCTGGAGGCGCTTTTGCAGCGCGATGAGTTCCGGGTTCAAATCAGGCAGCACCCTTTGCACAGGGCCCTGCTCACTTGGAGCTGCCCGTGTACTTCATCACCAGGTAGGCCGGACCCATCAGTGGGATTTCGCGCTGGTAGTCGAATGAAACCACCACCCGGTCACCCTGCTTGCTCACTTCCAGGTCTTTGCCGGTGATGGTGGTGATGTCATCTATCGTGGCTGCCTTGTCAAAAATGCTGCGCACCTCGGCCACGGTGGTGCCCTCTGATGCCTTTTGAACCGCTTTCTCCACCGCCATGAACTCAATATAAGTGGGCACAAACTGCGCGAAGATCACGCCTGCGAAGGCCAGCAGGATGCCGACGATCAGCAAGCCAAAAAATGTCAAGCCTTGTTGCCCTTGCTTCAGTTTCATGGTTCTTTTCTCCAAAGGTGGTCAAACTCACTCAAACGATCCGATGCGCCCAAGATCCCCGAAATTCATCCAGACGAAGAAGGCTTTGCCCACAATGTTGGCCTCGGGCACAAAGCCCCAGTAGCGCGAATCCAGGGAGTTGTCCCGATTGTCGCCCATCATGAAATAGTGCCCGTCAGGCACTTTGCAGACCACACCCTCCACCGAATAGCGGCAATTGTCCTTGTAGGCGAACTCCGTGGTGCCCGAGACGAAGGCCGGCCGGTCTTCGTCATTCAGGGTCTTGTAGTTTCGTCCCCCCAGGCTTTCCCCGAACTGTTTGGCGTAACGCATGACATCGCTGTCAAAGAACTCAGGCTCCTGGCTGCGCGGCACCGGCTGTCCGTTGATGCTCAGCTGTTTGTTGAGATAGGCCACTTCATCGCCAGGGACACCCACCACACGCTTGATGTAATCCAGACTGGGTTGCGGGGGATAGCGGAACACCATCACATCGCCACGCTGCGGCTCGTTGTTCGCGATCACCTTGGTGTTGAACACGGGCAGGCGGATACCGTAGTGGAATTTGTTTACCAGGATGAGATCACCCACGCGCAAGGTGGGGATCATGGAGCCGGACGGAATCTTGAACGGCTCGAACAGGAACGAACGCAGCACAAACACAGCCAGGATCACGGGGAACAGGCCTGCCGTCCAGTCCAGCCACCAGGGCTGCATCAGCAACCGCTGGCGAGCAGGCTCCATGTCAACATCGGTTCCGGCAAAGCCTTGTTGCTGCAGGGCCGCGGCGCGGTCACCTTGAGCTTGCTGCAAGCGCTGCGCATCGCGCTGGCGCTGCGGCAGAAAAACCAGCTTCTCGGCCACCCAGTACAAACCGGTGATGACCGTGGCCAACATCAGCAACAGGGCGAAATTGCCTTCGACATAGCCAAAGAAAAACGCCCCCGCATATGCAGCAAAGGCGGTCAGGACCACCGCCGTGATCGCACTCATCGTGGATTGCATCAGTCTTGCACCTGCAAAATCGCGAGGAAAGCCTCTTGGGGCACTTCAACCGAGCCAATCTGTTTCATGCGCTTCTTGCCTGCTTTTTGTTTCTCAAGGAGTTTGCGTTTGCGGCTGATGTCGCCACCGTAACATTTTGCCAGCACGTTCTTGCGCAACGCCTTGATGGTTTCGCGCGCGATCACATTGCCACCGATGGCCGCCTGGATCGCCACGTCAAACATCTGGCGGCTGATGATCTCGCGCATCTTCGCCACCACGGCGCGGCCCCGGTATTGCGACTGCGAGCGGTGCACGATGATGGACAGCGCATCGACCTTCTCGCCGTTGAGCAGGATGTCCACCTTCACCACATCGGCCGCGCGGTACTCCTTGAACTCGTAGTCCATGGACGCGTAACCACGGCTCACCGATTTGAGCTTGTCGAAAAAGTCGAGCACGATCTCGCCCAGCGGCATGTCGTAGGTCAGCATGACCTGTTTGCCGTGGTAGGCCATGTTGAGCTGCATGCCGCGCTTCTGGTTGGCGAGCGTCATGACCGCGCCGACGTATTCCTGCGGCATGTAGAGATGCACGGTCACGATGGGCTCGCGGATCTCTTCCAGTCGGCCCTGGTCGGGCATCTTGGACGGGTTCTCGACCATGATGACCTCGCCATCGGGCTTGACCACCTGGTACACCACACTTGGCGCGGTGGTGATGAGGTCCTGATCGAACTCGCGCTCCAGCCGCTCCTGCACGATCTCCATGTGCAGCAGGCCCAGAAAACCGCAACGGAAACCAAAGCCCAGCGCCTGCGACACCTCGGGCTCGTACATCAGCGCAGCGTCGTTGAGCTTGAGTTTTTCCAGCGCGTCGCGCAGGCCGTCGTACTGGTTCGCCTCGGTCGGGTACAGACCGGCAAACACCTGCGGCTGCACTTCCTTGAAACCGGGCAGCGCCTCTTCGGCCGGACCGAGGTTGTTGGGCAGCTTCTTTTCCAGCGTGATGGTGTCGCCCACCTTGGCCGCCTGCAGCTCCTTGATGCCGGCGATGATGTAGCCCACTTCACCGGCCTTGAGCGCGTCTCTCGGTTCGTTGCCAGGCGTGAAAACGCCCAAGTTGTCGGCGTTGTAGACGGTGTTGGTGGCCATCATCTTGAACCGCTCGCCCTTGAGCAGCTGACCGTCGACCACGCGCACGAGCATCACCACGCCCACATAGGCGTCGTACCAGCTGTCGACAATCATGGCGCGCAGCGGTGCGTTGGGATTGCCCTTGGGCGCCGGTATGCGCGCAACGACGGCCTCCAGGATGTCTTCCACACCCATGCCGCTTTTGGCCGAACAGGGAATGGCGTCGGTCGCGTCGATGCCGATCACGTCTTCGATCTCGCTCTTGGCGTTTTCGGGATCGGCGTTGGGCAGGTCCATCTTGTTGAGCACCGGCACCACCTCCACACCCAGGTCGAGCGCGGTGTAGCAGTTGGCCACGGTCTGCGCCTCAACGCCCTGGCTGGCATCCACCACCAGCAGCGCACCTTCGCAGGCTGAGAGGGAGCGGCTCACTTCATAGGAGAAGTCCACATGGCCCGGTGTGTCGATCAGATTCAGGTTGTAAACCTGCCCGTCGCGCGCCTTGTATTGGAGCGCGGCGGTCTGCGCCTTGATGGTGATGCCACGCTCCTTCTCGATGTCCATCGAGTCCAGCACCTGCTCGCTCATCTCGCGATCGGACAGGCCGCCACAGAGGGAAATGATGCGGTCGGCCAGCGTGGACTTGCCGTGATCGATGTGCGCGATGATCGAAAAATTGCGGATGTGGTTCATCAAGAAAAACAGCTCTACCAGGGGAACAAAGTGCCCACGCACAAGGCTGCGGGGAACCATAAAAAAGGGCGCGTCAGCTGTTGACGCGCCCATAACCAACAATCAATGGCAACTGCGATAGTTGGGACTTCATTGTAGGCAAAAAGCCCGGAATTCAAACCCGACAAACGCTCACCGAGACTTGTTGCAGCGCAGCAACATGAAACTTATCCACAATTCATCCACAGGAAATTCAGTGCTCTTGTGAAGCATCTGTGGATGACCGAAGCCATTTGGGCGTGATTCTCACATCGTGGACCGATGCAGAGTCTCGACGACGGAATCGATCCAGAACTGGTCCGATTTTATCGAATTCAGTCAGGAGAAACCGGAGAATTGTGAGCAATCACTCACAACAATGGTGGGTGGACCGGGTATCGCGGCAGACAAGCGGTGTGTGGCGTGCCAGCCACCCCAAGCCACAAGCCCTAAATCCCATAAAGATCAGTGGGTTATTGGCCTCAATTGGGGTGGATTCGAGTTTCGTCCGGCTTCATCGACTCGGGCGGATCACCGCGTACTGTGCCCAATCGCCTCGACGGAACAGCACATTGACCGGGCGTGCCTTGTCGAGCTTCACCAACGCTGCCTCGAGTTCAGCGACGTTGCCGGTGTCTGTGTTGGCGACGGCAACGATCACATCGCCTTCGCGCAAGCCAGCGCGCGCTGCCGGCCCTTCAGCGCTCTCCACGCGCACACCACTCTTGAGATTCAGCTCTTTCTTGAGCGCCGGGGTGAGATCGGAGAGCGTCAAACCCAGAGCCTTGGCCGTCCCCGCTGGCTGTGGCTTGGCGGGCTCGGGCGCTGATGGGCGCGATGCTGTGCGCTCGGGCTCCAGCTCGGCCACCGTGATGCTCAGCTCGCGTTGCGAACCGCGACGGAACACCGTCATGCGGCTCTTGCTGCCGGGTCGCGTATTGCCCACCAGCCGTGGCAGGTCCACCGACTTGTCGATCTCGGTGCCATCGAAACGCAAGATGATGTCACCTGGCTCCAGCCCTGCTTTGGCGGCTGGCGAGTCGTTTTCGACACCGCGCACCAAGGCGCCCCGAGGCCGCCCCAGACCAATGGACTCGGCCACTTCCTTACTGACCTGATCGATCTGCACACCGATGCGCCCCCTCGTGACGCGCCCGGTCGCGCGGAGCTGGTCGGACACACGCACCGCCTCGTCGATCGGGATGGCAAACGAAATCCCCTGGAAACCACCTGAGCGTGAATAGATCTGGCTGTTGATGCCCACCACTTCACCCCGCATGTTGATGAGCGGACCACCCGAGTTGCCGGGATTGATTGCCACGTCGGTCTGGATGAAGGGAAGGAAGTCCCCTGTGTCACGCTTCTTGGCACTCACGATGCCGGCGGTCACCGAATTCTCAAGTCCAAAGGGCGACCCGATGGCCATCACCCATTCGCCGACGCGAAGACGGTTCACGTCACCGATCTTCACGGCACTCAGACCACTTGCCTCGATCCTGACCACCGCCACATCGGTGCGCTTGTCAGTACCCACCACCTTGGCCTTGAACTCACGCTTGTCCGGCAGGGTGACAATCAGCTCGTCAGCGCCTTCCACCACATGCGCGTTGGTCATGATCAGCCCGTCGCTGCTGAGAATGAAGCCCGAGCCCACACCGCGAGGCTGCGCCTCTTCGGACGGACCCCGCTCCGCCCGCGGGCCGCGAGGCGCCACGCCGGGTGGGATGGGAATCCCAAACCGGCGGAAGAACTCCAGCATCTGCTCATCTGTTCCGGAGGCCCCTTCTTCAGGAACACTGGCGCGCTCCAGCGTGCGGATGTTCACCACCGAGGGCCCGACCAGATCGACCAGATCGGTGAAATCAGGCAAGCCACGCACACTGGGCGCGGAGAAGACGCCTTGTGCGGACAACGGCACAGGCGACAACAGCGCCATGGCGCCGGCCAGCGCCACCATCCCTGCGGTGGCCATGCTGACGAAGGGAGTGCGATTCGATTTACTGAATGTCATGTTGATCCTGTTCAGACGGGCAAAACAGCTGAAGATACAAGGGTAAAGAGAACATCCAGGTGCCCGCGCCAACGGGCTGATACTTCAACGCGTTCGCTGAAGTGCCTGGGCAAACCGCTGAAGCGTGACAGGCGGCACCTCGCCCAGGACGGTCAACCAATGGTTGCCCAATCGCATGCCCAGAGAATGGGTGGCACCCATCACGGCATTGGTTTCAGCGCCATGCCGGCGGGCATCGAGTGGCTCGACAAACAGGGAGACCGAAGCCAGCCCATCCGAAAAAATGCACTGCATCGGCACGGAAGAAACTTCGTTGGCCTCACCGGTATCCCGGGTGTGGCAGCTCATGCGCAGGAAGCCTGGAACCACATCCTTGAATTGCCATCCTTCGGCCTCGGGCGTCGTCTTTCTCACCATCGGTCGATATACCTCATAGCCGCGGGTGTCTTTCATCATCTTGCGCAGCTTGTCCATGCGCACGGGTGCATCCAGCTGGAGTTCGGAATAGGCGAGCTGCTCCAGCACGGCACCCTTTTCACCCAAGGTCTGCAGCTTCACGACCAGACCGGTTTTCTGTTCAGACCAGATACGGAAACCAAACCGCAAAGGGTCTCTGGGGAGAATCTCGACCACATCGGCCAGATACCCGGCCACACGCTGCACCCCGGTTTCGCGCACCTCGTAGTATTTGGGAATGGCGTTGGCGGGCGTGCGCAACAAATCAGGAAACAACCCCAGCGACTCGCGCTCCTCGATCCACGCGGTTTTGGCGTCGGGTACAAAGGTGATCACTTCGTTGTTGCGGCGAATGGTGGTCCGTGGTGCGCCGGTGAGCGTCTCGATGCGCTCCATCTGCTGCACGCCATCACAGACATGCCAGATGCGCGAGGCCGACATCACCGAGCCCGCCGACACCACCAAGGTGCCGGTGTAAGCCCGCTGCCGCGATGCTTCCTGCATTCGGACGAGCCACTCATTGACACTACGCGTCGGCACCGCGGCCCCGCTCTGCGACTGTGCCTGCACCAGTGGCTGCCAGAGTCCCAGGACCAGCGCCACCAGTACCAGCCCTGACCAAGGTTGCAGCCGTGCGCCCGGGTAAGCGCCCCGACCTGAACGGGTCCGGGTTGAGTCCACCCCACGCGACAGAAGCCGACCGAACGACAGGTGAGAAACCATGTGCATCAGCGCTGCGGAGCGGTGTCGTAGGTGGCGTTGCGCAGGAAACCCGCCGGCATTTGCAGCGCAGACATGCCGCCATACTGCCGATGCTCCGCCAGCATCTGCTCAAGCCGCGCATCGCGAATCAAGATGCCCTGCCCGGTGCTCACCGCCACATTGGTTGGCCCGGTATCTGAGGCGGCAACCACCGGTTTCGCCGGATCTGTGGGCGGCGCGACCTGCGCCAGCTGGGGCCCTGAAACGGCTGGGCCACCCGGAACCGATGCGCCCTGCATCACGCTCCAGCTCACGGCAACAACGGCCGCCAGGGAGGCCAGACCCGCCGCCATCTTCCAGCGCATCACCGGGTCGTTCGCCGCCGCTCCACGCACCTGCGCCATCACGACCGGACTCGCCGACCGGCTCTGGGGCCGCTCTGCAAGCTGGAGTCGCGCACTGATACCGGCCACAAAGGCCTGCGGCGCGACGTTCGACACGGCAGGCGCCGTGCCACGCAACACATCGCCAATCACCTGGTAGGCATGCCAATCGGCATGCAGCTCGGAACGGTGGTCGGCATCGGCCAGAAGGGCGTCCAGCTCGCCCGCACCGATCTCACCATCGGTCAACGCTGACAGGGCAACCGCCAGATCGGTATCCGGATCGGAATGAAATGGCACACCAGCCCTCGCAGGCGGGCGCACATTCACGTTGTCTTGTTCGGCATTCATGGTTGACATCCAAAAAACTCAAGGGTTCAAGCCCCGTTCACACCGCACCGTATTCGGCATCACCAGCGTTTGCCGGACTGGCGCTCCAGCATCGGTTTGATGCGGCCCGAAATCGCTTCGCGCGCCCGGAAGATGCGAGAACGCACCGTACCGATGGGGCAATCCAGTGCCAGCGCAATCTCTTCGTAGCTCAAACCGTCCATTTCCCGCAAGCTGATCGCCATGCGCAACTCTTCCGGCAAAGCGTCCATGGCAGCGTTCACCGCCTCGGCAATTTCCTTGCTGGCCAACACCGCTTCGGGCGTCTCGTGATCAACCGCGTTGGAATTTAGTTCGCGTTCGGAGGAGGAAGTTTCATCATCCTCCGCTGATTTCATCTGGGACTGGAAGATCAGCGGGTCGCGCTTGAGTTCCAGCAGCTGCTTTTTCGCCGTGTTGACGGCGATCCGGTAAAGCCAGGTGTAGAACTGTGCGTCACCCCGAAACTGCGCCAGCGCCCGGTAGGCCCGGATGAAGGTCTCCTGGGCGATATCCTGCACCAGATCGACGTCGCGCACCATTCGCCCGATCAGGCGCTCGACCCTTCTTTGGTATTTGATGACCAGCAACTCGAACGCGCGCTGCTCCCCGGCAAGCGTGCGTTGCACCAGCATGACATCGCTGTCGGGCGGCGGGGGGGCGGTGTGATCTTCGGGTTGTGTCATGCGGCGGGAGCGGGCCGCAGAAATATACCCCAAGCCTGACGATGCCTGAGCGCACGGTCACGCGGGACAGGGAAATCATGGTTCCGGCAAGGTCTGAACGCGCTGCAATCGGTCATTGGATCGCACAGCCCTGCCGCTGGTGCGCCATCAACGCGCGACGAAACTCGTTCCAGCGCAAAGGATCGCGAGCCCGCTCGACCCAGGCCCAGCTGCTGACGGCGTCCGGGTTGTGCAAACGCAGCAACACACGGTCTTGCAGATCCAGCACGGCGTCGACCCGAAGCAAAGTCACACCGTCTTTGTATGCCTCGCTGTGCCAGACCCAGGCCCCTGCAAGGGACGGTCCGGCTGCTGAATCGGCCAGCGCGTCCCACCGCAACAAGCCTTCCGGTGTTCGCTGCCAGCTCCACGTGGCGAAGCCCATCCAGAGCAGCCACAAGACAACGCCCGTCATGAGACCACCCGCCTCGGCGGTGGTTCCGCTCACCCACCATCTGCCGGCCAGTACCGCCAAACCCAATGCTCCCAGGCCCAGCATCCACCAGCCGTACAAAGCACAACGCCCCACCGGATACCGAACCGATGGGGCGTTGCGCATGATCAGGCCGTCAGAGCCCTGTGGCTGTCAGCAGGCTCAGACGCGTTTGAAGACAAGCGTTCCGTTGGTGCCACCAAAACCAAAGTTGTTCTTCATGGCGAAGTCGATCTTCATGTCACGCGCGACGTTGGCGCAGTAATCGAGATCGCACTCGGGATCCTGATTAAAGATGTTGATGGTTGGCGGACTCTTCTGCTCTTTCAGCGCCAGGATGGTGAACACGCTCTCGATACCACCAGCACCGCCCAGGAGGTGCCCGGTCATGGACTTGGTCGAGTTCACCACCGTCTTCTTGGCGTGATCACCCAACGCGGCCTTGATGGCATTGGTCTCGTTCACATCACCGAGCGGCGTGGATGTGCCATGGGCATTGAGATAGTCCACCTGATCGGCATTCACACCCGCGTTGCGCAAGGCATTGATCATGGCGCGGCGTGGACCGTCCATGTTGGGCGCCGTCATATGACCCGCATCAGCGCTCATGCCGTAGCCGACCAGTTCGGCATATATCTTGGCACCACGTGCTTTGGCGTGCTCGTACTCTTCCAGCACCACCACACCCGCACCTTCGCCCAACACAAAACCGTCACGGTCCTTGTCCCAGGGGCGGGATGCCGTGGAGGGATCGTCGTTGCGGGTGGACAGCGCACGCATGGAGGCGAACCCTCCCACGCCCAGCGGCGAAACGGTAGCTTCAGAGCCGCCGGCCACGATCACGTCGGCATCGCCGTACTCAATCTTGCGCGCGCCTTCACCGATGCAATGCAACCCGGTGGTACAGGCGGTGACGACCGCAAGGTTGGGCCCTTTGAAGCCGAAGCGTATCGATACATGACCCGAGATCATGTTGATGATGGAGGCCGGCACAAAGAACGGCGAAATGCGGCGGGCGCCACGGTTCGTGAACTCGGTGTGCGTCTCTTCGATCATCGGCAGGCCACCGATCCCGGAGCCAATGATGCATCCGATCCGGGTGGCTTCTTCCTCCCCCAGCGCATCGCCCGTGGGAAGACCGGCATCAGCAACCGCCTGAGAAGCAGCAGCGATACCGAAATGGATGAACGTATCCATCGTGCGCGCTTCTTTCGAAGACATGTACGACTCGACACTGAAGCCCTTGACCTCGCCTGCGATCTGGCAGGAAAAGCTGGACGCGTCAAACTTGGTGATGCGGTCGATGCCGGACTTGCCGGCAAGAATGTTGGCCCAGGACTCAGACACCGTGTTACCCACGGGGCTGATGCAACCCAGGCCGGTCACGACAACGCGACGACGACTCATTGAATTCCCCCACGCATCAGAGTGCGTGAAATGCAATGTCGTCCCCAGGGAGCCAGGCCCCAAGGGAAGACCCTGCGTTGGACCATGAAGGATCAGGCCTTCTGGTGCGCCATGGCGTAGTCGATGGCGTTTTGCACCGTGGTGATCTTCTCTGCGTCTTCGTCCGGGATCTCGATACCGAATTCGTCTTCCAGGGCCATCACGAGTTCCACCGTGTCGAGCGAATCGGCGCCCAGATCGGCCACGAACGATTTTTCATGGGTGACCTGGCCTTCTTCCACACCGAGTTGTTCGGCAATGATTTTCTTAACACGTGCTTCGATATCGCTCATAAGTCCCTCTGAGGGTGGTTGGATGACAGACCGTCATTTTAGCCGGGCTAGGGAGAGGCCCCTAGGCGGCCCGCCGGACGGCTTTGTCGGCGTCGAAAATGAAATGGGATGCCCTGCCCGTCAGGACATGAACATGCCACCGTTGACATGCAATTCCTGACCGGTGACATATGCGGCCTGAGGGCTCGCAAGGTACGCCACAGCGTGCGCAATGTCGGCCGGTTTGCCCAGATGACCCAGCGGGATCTGGCCCAGCAGCGCCTTTTGCTGCTCTTCCGGCAACGTTGCCGTCATGTCGGTTTCGATGAACCCCGGCGCCACGCAATTGACCGTGATGTTGCGGCTGCCCAGCTCACGGGCCAGCGCGCGCGTCATGCCCGCCACACCGGCCTTGGCCGCCGCGTAGTTGGCTTGTCCGGGGTTGCCCGATGCGCCCACCACGCTGGTGATGCTGATGATGCGGCCATAGCGCTGCTTCATCATGGGACGGATCACGGCGCGGCTCATGCGGAACACGGCCTTCAGGTTGGTGTCGAGCACGGCATCCCAGTCATCGTCCTTGAGACGCATGGCCAGCATGTCGCGCGTGATGCCGGCGTTGTTCACCAGCACCTGCAGTCCACCATGCGTCTTGGTGATGTCATCGATCAGCGCCTCTGCGGCAGCGACGTTGTTCACATCCAGCGTTGCGCCACGGCAGCCTGCAGCGGCTCCGGGCACACCCGCGAGCGCCTGCGATATCTTGGCTGCGCCTTCGTCGCTGGTGGCGGTTCCGATCACGATCAGCCCGCGCGCCACCAGTTCGTGGGCAATGGCTGCACCGATACCGCGCGTTGCACCCGTGACCAGGGCCACCTGGCCCGCAAATTTGATTTCAGACATGTCTTGGTTCTCCGAACGTCAGGCCAGCAGGTTCTTCACTTCGGCCAGTGAAGCCGGATCGTAGAGCGCGGCACCTGTCAGGCCCGCATCGATGCGCTTGACCATGCCGGCCAGCACCTTGCCGGGGCCGCATTCAACCAGTGTGGTGATGCCGCGCTCCCGGATGGCGCTCACACATTCAACCCAACGGACCGGCCCGAAAGCCTGGCGGTACAGCGCATCGCGGATACGATCCGCATCGGTTTCCACGGCGACGTCGATGTTGTTGACCAAGGGAATCAGAGGCGCAGCAAAAGCTGTTGCAGCCAGCTGTTCTTTCAGCTTGTCCGCCGCAGGCTTCATGAGGCTGGAGTGGAACGGCGCAGAAACCGGCAGCGGCAGCGCGCGCTTGGCACCGTGGGCCTTGAGGACCTCACAGGCCTTTTCGACCGCCGCCTTGCTGCCGGCAATCACGGTCTGGGCCGGGTCGTTGAAGTTCACCGCCTCCACAACCTCCAGGCTGGCGCCACTGAACGTGGCCTGTGCCTCGGCACAACCCGCAATCACCTTCGCCGCATCCATGCCCAGGATGGCTGCCATCGCACCGGTTCCCACAGGCACCGCTTCCTGCATCGCCGCCGCCCGGAAGCGAACCAGCGGGGTCGCCTGCGCCAGACTCAAGACACCCGAGGCCACGAGCGCCGAATACTCGCCCAGTGAATGTCCGGCAACTACCGCAGGGGCTGCGCCACCTTCGGCGCACCAGACGCGCCAGGCAGCCACGCCCGCCACCAACATCACCGGCTGCGTGTTGGTGGTCAGGCCCAGCGCTTCCTTGGGGCCTTCATGGATCAGATGCGCCAGGTCCTGGCCCAAGGCATCCGATGCCTCCTGCAAGGTTTCGCGCACGGCGGGGTGGTCACCCCAGGCGTCCAGCATGCCAACGGATTGGGAACCCTGGCCCGGAAAGAGAAATGCAAAAGAAGTCATGACAATGCTGAACGGTAAATGGGACGTCTGACCGGCTTGGCGGCAGACAGACCCAAAAATTCAAAGATCGAGCAACACGGCGCCCCATGTGAAGCCGCCGCCGACGCCTTCGAGCAAAAGGGTGTCGCCCCTTTTTACCTGACCGGCACGCACCGCATGGTCGAGAGCCAGCGGGATCGATGCCGCCGAGGTGTTGCCCTGCTCGTCCACTGTGACCACCACCTTGTCCATGGGCAGCTTCAGTTTCCGGGCCGTACTCTGCATGATCCGGATGTTGGCCTGGTGAGGAATCAGCCAGTCGATATCGGCCTCGCTGCGCCCCGCCTTGGCCAGCACAGCCCGCGCAGTGTCCTCCAGCACACCCACCGCCAGCTTGAACACCGCCTGCCCATCCATCTTGAGCAGAGGGTCCCCGAGAACCTTGCCGCCGGACACATGCCCCGGCACACACAGGATGCCGGCGTGTTTGCCGTCTGCATGGATATCGGTAGCCAGGATGCCGGGCACATCGCTGGCCTCCAGCACCACCGCGCCCGCGCCGTCTCCGAACAGCACACAGGTGGTCCTGTCGCTGAAGTCGAGCAAACGGGAAAACACTTCTGCCCCGACCACGAGCGCCTTTTTCGCGGTGCCCGTGCGAATCATCGCATCGGCCACCGTGAGACCATAAATGAAACCACTGCAAACGGCTTGCACGTCAAAAACAGGACACCCCGAGATGCCCAGTTTGTGTTGCAGGATGGCCGCCGTGGACGGGAACACCATGTCCGGTGTCGACGTGGCCACGATGATCAGATCGATTTCGCTGCCATCCACCCCCGCGGCATCCATGGCCTTTCGACAGGCCTCCGCGGCCATGTCACTGGCAAAAACGCCGTCGGCGACGAAATGGCGCGCCCGGATACCGGTGCGCTCGACAATCCACTCGTCACTGGTCTGGACCCCGCCGGCGGCCAGTCGTTCGACCATGTCGGCATTGGTCAGACGCAGGGGCGGCAGGTAGCTGCCAGTGCCGGAAATGCGGGCGTAGCGTGTCATGCTAGTGAAGGGTGAGCGAATTAAAGGGTGGGAATGCTTTTGATCTCGCTGGGAACCCCGGCTGGCGACAGCAAGGGCGCAGCGTGGGCAATGCGTTCCTGCACACTGCTCAGCAAACCATTGTGGGCCGCATCATAAGCCCGCCCCAGCGCTTGCTCGAAAGCGAAGGCATCGGCCGATCCATGGCTCTTGAAAACAAGCCCACGCAGACCCAACAGAGCGGCACCATTGTATCGACGGTGATCCACCCGCTTTTTAAACGATGATAAGACCGGATAGGCAATGATCGCTGCCATTTTCGTCAGGATGTTCTTTGAGAACGCTTCACGGATGAGGCCACTGATCATCGTGGCCAGACCTTCGCTGGCCTTGAGCGCCACATTGCCCACAAAACCATCGCACACCACGATGTCGGCGCTGCCCTTGAAGATGTCGTCACCCTCCACGTTGCCGAAGAAATTCAGATCACCGGTGTTCGCCGCATTTCGCAACAGGACACCCGCTTTTTTTATGACATCGCTGCCTTTGATCACTTCTTCACCGACGTTGAGCAAACCCACGGTGGGTTCGGGCTTGCCTGTGATCGCGACCACCAGAGCCGACCCCATGACAGCAAACTGCAACAAATGCTCGGCCGTGCAGTCCACGTTGGCGCCCAGATCCAGCACCGTGGTCGCGCCTCCACGTGCATTGGGCAACTGGCTGGCGATCGCCGGCCGGTCAATGCCTTCGAGGGTTTTGAGCAGGTAACGGGAAATGGCCATGAGCGCACCCGTGTTGCCGGCCGACACCGCCGCTTGCGCAGCTCCATCCTTGACCTGCTGGATCGCGACCCGCATGGAAGAATCTTTCTTCTTGCGCAGCGCAACTTCAATCGGATCGTCCATGGCGACCACTTCGCTGGCGGGCACCACGCGACAGCGCACGTTGTTGAGCAGCTGAGGCCGGGCCTTCTTCAACACCTCGGGCTGACCCACGAGCAGCAGGTGGGCCTGCGGATGGCTGGCCAAAAAGGCCTCACAGGCCGGCAAGGTCACCCCCACACCAACGTCTCCACCCATGCAATCCACAGCAACGGTGATCATGCAAACTTCTCAGTGGTGGCGCCCCAGACGCCACAAGAATGAAAAAAGCCCGCATGGCACATGCGGGCCTGTTCAAGAACAGCGGTCACCACCCCGGACGCGGTATCGCGACGGGGTCGGAGACCCGCCGTCACTTTAGGCTTCGGACTTGTTCTTCAGTACCTGGCGGCCACGGTAGAAACCGTTGGGGCTGATGTGGTGACGCAGGTGCACTTCACCGGTGGTCGGCTCAACGGCAATGCCGGGCACGTTCAGCGCGTTGTGCGAGCGGTGCATGCCGCGCTTGGAAGGGGACTTTTTGTTTTGCTGGACGGCCATGGTGGGCTCCTGAATTCAATAGGGTCAATCGGGGTGCGCCTAGGGTTCGCCTACCACCATATTCGTGTACACCGTACACCTCACAGTGAAATCGATACCAGCGCAAAGCCAAGCATTATAGCCCGAAGATCCCCCTGCGTCACTTTTTCAGGCGGGACAACGCCGCAAACGGGTGCGGGCGCTGCTCTTCTACAGGGCCGTCTGCGGCGGCCACATCGCCGGACTGCATGGACACCGGCACCGGACAGGCGTCGTGCATCGGCACCAGCGGCAACGCCATCAACAGCTCATCTTCCAGCAATTCATACAGGCTGGGACGCGGCTCCAGCGGCAACAGGTCTTCTTCGCAGTCGTTGTCTTCTGCCGCGGCCGTGGCTTCGTCGGCCACGAACCGGAACCAGCGATCCACCTGGAGCGGGGTTTCCACAGCGCCCAGACAACGCTGGCAGGTCAAGGGCGCCACCGTTTCCGCCTGCAAATGAAGCCACACCGCAGGCTCGCCCCCCTCGGATGCCGCACGCAAAGCGCCATGCGCCTGCCAATGGACACCCGGCAGGTCGGCCGCGCCACTCTCGGGGTGCAACTCGTCTTTCAGGCGCTCAAACAGACCCATCGGGTCGTCCGCATTCACGCTGGCACCGGCCTGGGCAAAAGCTCGCACGTCCAGCCGGGCCGGGTTCCACGCAGTGTTCGGATTCGGTTTCATGGAAGGCAGTGTAAAAGAATGCGGGGACAATACCGGCATGCCCTTGCACATGCCCACCCCTGAAAAACACTCGAAGAAACGCCTGATTCTGGGCTCCACGTCGCCCTACCGGCGCGAGTTGCTGGCGCGACTGGGCATCGCCTTTGATGTCGAGCGCCCCGAGGTCGATGAAACCCCGCAACCGGGCGAAAAACCCGCCGCACTGGCCATGCGTCTGGCGCTGGCCAAGGCGCGCGAGGTGGCCCGGCGCCACCCCGACGCGGTGGTGATCGGTAGCGACCAGGTCGCCGACCTGGACGGCGAACCCCTGGGCAAACCAGGCAACCACGAGCGCGCGGTCGAGCAGCTTCGTCGAATGAGCGGCCAGACGGTGGTGTTCCAGACTGCAGTAGCCGTTGTGTGCCTGTCCAGCGGTTTTGAGCAGAGCGATCTGGCCGCCGTCCAGGTGGCATTTCGCACACTGACCGAGGCGGAAATCGAGCAATACCTGCGGACCGAGCAGCCCTACGACTGCGCGGGCAGCGCCAAGAGTGAAGGCCTGGGCATCGCCTTGCTCGAACGCATTGAAAACGACGATCCGACCGCGCTGGTCGGCCTGCCACTGATCCGCACCTGCCGAATGATTCGCGCTGCGGGAGTACCTGTTCTGTGAAGCCAGCGCAACCCACGCCCGGTACGCTGTATCTGGTGCCCACACCATTGGACTTTGGCTGCCTGCCGGAAGGTGCACTTCCCGCACCCATCACCGAATGTCTGCCGATCGAAACCGTGGCGGTCGCGGCGCGGCTGACCCACTGGATCAGCGAAAACGCCAAAAGCACACGCGCCTTTCTCAAGCGTGTGGAAGCGGTAAACGGGCTCGCCGCACCGCTGCAAGCCCAGGCCATCGTCGAACTCCCCCGGCAGGCGCACAAAAAAGGCGACCACACCCCGGCCGCAGAGGGCGACAGCCGGGCCAAGGCCTTGCTCGCACCGGCTTTGCTGGGCCACGACATTGGCCTGGTCAGTGAAGCCGGCATGCCCGCCATTGCCGATCCCGGCAGCTCTGTCGTGCGTGCTGCACACACCCTGGGCATGCCGGTGGTGCCCCTCGTCGGTCCGGTTTCGCTGATGCTGGCCCTGGCGGCCAGCGGACTGAATGGACAGGGATTTGCTTTCGTGGGCTACGTGCCTCAGGAAGCCACCGAGCGCACCAAACGCCTGCGCGAACTGGAAGCGCTGGCCCTGAAAACCGGGCAGACCCAGATCCTGATCGAGACGCCCTACCGCAACGCAGCCCTTCTGCAGGCCTTGCTGCAGACCCTGCACCCGCACACGCGGCTGGCCGTCAGTTGCGGTCTCATGCTGCCGCAACAGGTCACCCGCAGCGCCCTGGCGAACGAGTGGAAGAGCCGGTCGCTTCAGCAGGGCATGCCCCTGGACGCACCGGCTGTCTTCCTCATCGGCCGTTGAGGGGCCCTCGACGCCTCCTTCCCAGGGTCAGCCCAGCGCCTTGACCATGTGGGCACGGACCGCTTCGCGCAGCGACGGATCGGCCAGCGCCAGGTCGATGGTGGCTTCCAGAAAGCCCACCTTGCTGCCGCAGTCGTAACGCTGTCCTTCGTAGCGGTAGGCGTACACCTTCTCGGTGCCGATCAGCGCCGCAATACCATCGGTGAGCTGGATCTCCCCCCCCGCACCACGGGGTTGGCGGCGGATGCTTTCGAACACGGCGGGCGTGAGGATGTAGCGTCCGGCCACAGCCAGGGTGGAAGGCGCCACTTCGGGCACGGGTTTTTCCACCATGCCGAACACCTCGGCCAGCGCGTCATTGACGCCATGCACATCGACCACACCATAGCGGCGGGTGTCCTCGCGCGGCACATCCTGCACCGCCAGCACCGTCCCGGGGCTTTTTTCGTAGGCCGCCACCATCTGCTGCAACACCGAGGGGCCGCCCGCCTGACCCACCATCAGGTCGTCGGCAAGCAACACGGCAAACGGGTCATTGCCTACCACGCGCTCAGCGCACAGCACAGCATGACCCAGACCCAACGGGCGCGGCTGGCGGATGAACACGCAATCCATGTCATCGGGCTTGATGTCGTGTACCAGCTTGAGCAGGTCGGCCTTGTTGCCCCGCTCCAGTTCGTGTTCCAGCTCGAAAGCCGCATCGTAGTGGTCGCCGATGGCCCGCTTGTGGCGCCCGGTGATGAAGATCATTTCGCGGATGCCCGCCGCGTAGGCCTCGTCCACCGCATACTGGATCAGCGGCTTGTCCACCACCGGCAGCATTTCCTTGGGGATGGCTTTGGTGGCCGGCAGGAATCGGGTGCCCAGGCCACCGACGGGAAAGACAGCTTTTTCAATTTTCATAATCACCCTGTTCACTGATTGGAGTTGAGTCAATAACTTATTTGAATTTCAATCCGCTGGAGCGGGCCGCCAGGTACATGCCCTCGCCGACGCTGGCCCCCAGCTGCCGGGCCAGGCGCATCCCCAGATTCTCGCGCTGCGTGTAGTCCACCACTTCTTCGGCCTTGACCACCTCGCGCGCCACGTAATCGAGACTGCCCAGCCCATCGACGAGCCCCAGCGCTATCGCCTTCTGGCCGCTCCAGACCAGCCCGCTGAAGGTGTCCGGCGTCTCCTTGAGCCGTTCGCCACGCCCGGCCCGCACGACGGTGATGAACTGGCTGTGAATCTCGCCGAGCATGGACTGGATATAGGCGGTCTGTTCCGCATCCTGCGGACTGAAGGGATCGAGCATGGCCTTGTTGGCGCCCGCCGTCATCAGGCGGCGCTCGACGCCCAGCTTGTCCATCAATCCAGTGAAGCCGAAACCATCCATCAGCACGCCGATGCTGCCCACCAGACTGGCCTTGTCCACATAGATATTGTCAGCGGCGGCGGCAATGTAGTAGGCGGCCGAGGCGCAGGTCTCTTCCACCACCGCATAGACCTTCTTGTTGTGCAGAGCCTTGAGCCGGGTAATCTCGTCGTTGATGATGCCGGCCTGCACCGGACTGCCACCGGGCGAATCGATGAGCAAAACGACGGCTTGTGCGCCAGCGTCTTCAAAAGCCGCATTCAGCGAAGTGACCACGTTGTCGGCACTGGCCTCGGCACCGGCCGCAATTTCGCCCCGAATCTCGATCAGTGCTGTGTGGGGCGTACTCACGGACGCAACGCCAGCGTCCGAGCGGAACACCATCCACAGCACCGCGCCAGCCAGCAGCAGCCACATCAGCCGCCAGAAAACGGTCCAGCGTCGCGCCGCGCGCTGCTCCGCCAGGGCGGAAAATGCCAGCTTTTCCAGCGTCGCGCGCTCCCAGCCCACGTCGGAGCGGTGCCCGGTAGCGCCTGGAGATGGTGTTCCCACCAGATCGTCATTCATGTTTCGAAGCTCTCAAAATAAGGGCGGTTTCAACAGGTATTGTGACCGCCAGTGCACGACGCCATCGCGCTCGACCAGTCCGATCTTGATCAGCCCGCCGCGGCAGGGACCGCTGCGACAGGCACCGGTGGTGGGTTCGTAGATGGCGCCGTGGCTGGCGCAGATCAACCAGCGGCCACTGTCGTCAAAAAAGCGGTCCGGTTGCCAGTCCATCTCCATCGCCACGTGGGCACAACGGTTGAGGTAGGCGTGTGCTTCGCCCTGGTACCGGATGGCAAAAGCCCGACAGGTCTGCCCGGCGTAGATCACATCGAACGAAACCGCCAAACCCGAGTCCACTAGGTCGCGGCTGTTGCACAACGGATAGAGAGGGTCCTGTTCCGACGATTCCATGCGCGGCAACGTTTTCAGGCGTTGGCTGCGAGCCAGTCGCGCAGTTCTTTCACCGAATGCGCCACGTGCAAGGGTGAAAACTCGGCAAAGGTGCCCGGTTCGTGAGCCCCGTAGCTGACGCCCACGCTCGCGCAGCCGGCGTTGAGCGCCATCTGGAGGTCGTGCGTGGTGTCGCCAATCATCAGCGTGCGCTCGGGATCGACCCCGAACTCGCCCATCAGCTCGTGCAGCATGAGCGGGCTGGGTTTGCCAGCGGTTTCGTCCGCTGTGCGCGAGCCGTCAAAGACACCGTGCAATTCCACCGTTCGCAGGGCGGTGTCCAGCCCCTGGCGGCTCTTGCCCGTTGCCACCGTCAACCAGTGGTGCCTTTGCTTGAGCTCGGCCAGCAACGGCAGGACGCCTTCAAAGAGGCTGATGTCGTTTTGGTGTTGCTGGTAGTGGTACCGGTAGCGCTCGCCCAGCAAGGGATATTGAGAAGGCGGCACATCGGGTGCTGCGTGAGCCAGCGCCTGCATCAGACCCATGCCGATCACATAGCTGGCCGCCTGATCGGTGGGCAGGCGACCACCCACGTCGGTCACCGCAGCCTGGATGCACCGCACGATGAGGGCGGTGGAGTCAAAAAGCGTGCCATCCCAGTCGAAGGCAATCAGGTCAAATTGGCGCGGGCGCATGCAGCTGAAAAAAGTTTGAGACGGTTTGCATTATCGATGCCCCGCATGACGACACGATGGCGTCGGGCCTCCGCTTTGCCCGCGCCAAGGCAATACAAAGAACAAAGGCACCCGAAGGTGCCTTTGCCAAAGTCGCATACAGATGCTCAGATGCGGAAGTCTTCGATGCTTTTGCCCGATGCCAGCACGGCGCGCACCCACTCGGGCTTGCGGCCCGGACCACCCGCCCAGAGCTCCCCCTGAGGGCCACGGAACTTTGCCACGGCGGTGGATTTGGACTTGGCAGGCTTCTTGCCGCCCGATGCACCGCCCAGATCGGCCACCGTGATGCCAAATTGTTTCATTTTGGCTTTGATGTCGGCGATCGTCGAAGCGAGTTCGCTTTTGCGGGCTTCCTCTGCCTGCGCCATCAAAGCCTGTGCCTGCGCCATGAGTTCTGCGTAATTTGCCATTGATCGTCCTTTTGAGTTTGCGGATTGTCTTGGTATGGATTCTGCATCCCAACGATGCGGATTCCATTGTATAGGGTTACGACGCTGGATGCAGCGTATCGGGCAGCCAGTTTTTCAATTCCGGCGGCAATTCCGAATACAACTCGACACTTTCACCGCTAATCGGGTGCGTCAGCCGCAACCGCCAGGCGTGCAGAAACATACGCTTGAGGCCCACGCGGCTCAATTGCCGATTGATTTCGAAGTCACCGTATTTGTCATCCCCTGCAATCGGATGACCGGCATGCGCCAGGTGAACGCGAATCTGATGGGTGCGTCCGGTCTTGATGGTCACCTCCAGGAGACTGAATCCGTCGGGGCATGCGGTCGCCAGGGCCGCAGGCGCAGGCATGCGCCCGGCGACCTTGATCAGCGAGACGGAACGCATGCCGTCGGGATCATCGGGGCTCACCACTTTCACCCGCCGCTCGCCATCGGGCAACAGGTATTTGTGCAGCGGCTGGTCCAGCACCTTGAGGCGCGCCGGCCAGACTCCTTTGACCAAGGCCAGATAGGTTTTCCCGGTTTCCCGCTCCCGGAATTGATCCTGCAGGCCTTTGAGGGCCGATTTTTTCTTGGCAATCAGCAGCAGGCCGCTGGTTTCGCGGTCCAGCCGGTGCACCAATTCGAGCAAACGCGCGGCGGGGCGCGCCTGCCGCATTTGTTCGATCACGCCAAAGCTCACCCCGCTGCCACCGTGCACCGCCACCCCGGCAGGCTTGTCAATGGCCATGAACGCGTCATCTTCATAGATCACGGGGAATTCGCGGGCGGGCGCCGGATTGGCCACTTTTTCTTCCACACGTTCAGACAACCGGATCGGCGGAATACGCAACACGTCGCCCGCAGCCACCCGGTCATCGGCCCCGACGCGCCCCTTGTTTCGCCGCACCTCGCCCGAACGGATGATGCGGTAGATGTGCGTTTTCGGCACGCCCTTGAGCAATCGAATGAGAAAATTGTCCAGCCGCTGGCCGGCCGATTCTTCGTCAACCGTGAGGAATTGGACCGCCGCTGCGGTCTGGACAGATGGCTTGACGTTCAAGGAAAACCCGCTGGAAATACCGGCCCCATGGACAGTGGGAGCACACTATAATGTGCTGTGCCAGTCGTGTGCTGTAAGTGATTGATTTCCTTGAGTTTAAGGCAGTCACCGCAGGCAGGCTCCTCCTGCCCTAGAGGCCGGGGACCCGATTGGCCACAAGTTGCCTCCCGTTGCACCCTGTGCTGGCGCCCGCTCCCGAAGTCCTCTCTGAAGAGGCTGGAGCCGCACCGGTCAGGTTGAAGCAGCGGGCGAATCCGTGAGAAAAACTGCGAACCCGAAAACGGAATACCCCAATCGGCCAGCCACGTTCCCGAGAAGCCACCGGCACTCGGTGGATTGGCTGGTTGAGGATGAAGTGAAGCCAGAGACATCACCGGCAAGATCCATGTCGTCGACAGCCATCAAGCCTTCCCTGCTCACCCAAGTCCACGCGCCTACGCCCTGACCCGGCGGTTCAACGCGGCACACACAGCGTGCCCCGTCCCGAACGCTCCCGATCACCTGGCCAACACCGGGTGGGTACCGGGTCGGTGGCTCTCCGGCAATTCCTCCCCCCGTTCGCGCTTTTCCGCTGGTTCACGGCAGGTCGGCGCCTGGGTTCAACCTGGCGCCATGTCAGTGTCAGACCGAAGGAAACGCATCATGAAACGCATGCTGATCAACGCCACGCAGGCCGAAGAGCGCCGCCTGGCGATCGTGGACGGGCAGAAACTGCTCGACTACGAAATCGAAATCGAAGGGCGCGAACAGCGCAAGGGCAACATCTACAAGGCCGTCGTCACGCGCGTCGAGCCGTCGCTTGAAGCCTGCTTCGTCGACTACGGCGAAGACCGTCACGGCTTCCTGCCGTTCAAGGAAATTTCGCGCCAGTATTTCGCCGCGGGTGTGCCGGTCAACCAGGCCCGCATCAACGACGTGATCCGCGAAGGCCAGGAGCTGCTGGTCCAGGTGGAAAAAGAGGAACGCGGCAACAAGGGCGCCGCCCTCACGACCTTCGTCAGCCTGGCTGGCCGCTACGTGGTGCTGATGCCCAACAACCCGCGCGGCGGTGGCGTGAGCCGTCGCATCGAGGGCGAAGACCGCCAGGAACTCAAACAGGCGCTCGACCAGCTCGAATACCCCAACGGGATGAGCATCATCGCGCGCACCGCCGGCATCGGTCGTGAAGCGCCCGAACTGCAGTGGGACCTGAACTACCTGCTGAAATTGTGGACCGCCATCGATGGCGCCGCCCAGGGCGGCAAGGGCGCCTACCTGATCTACCAGGAATCCAGCCTGGTGATCCGCGCCATCCGCGACTACTTCAACAGCGACATCGGCGAGATCCTGATCGACACCGACGACATCTTTGAACAGGCGCACCAGTTCATGAGCCACGTGATGCCCGAGCACGGGCACCGCGTGAAGCGCTACCGCGACGACGCGCCGCTGTTCAGCCGTTTCCAGATCGAGCACCAGATCGAAACCGCTTACAGCCGCACGGTGAACCTGCCCTCCGGCGGCGCCATCGTGATCGACCAGACCGAAGCACTGGTGGCGGTGGACGTGAACTCGGCACGCGCCATCAAGGGCGGCGACATCGAGGAAACCGCGACCCGCACCAACCTGGAAGCCGCCGACGAAGTGGCGCGCCAGGCCCGCCTGCGCGATCTGGGCGGTCTGATCGTGATCGACTTCATCGACATGGACGAGTCGAAGAACCGCCGCGAAGTCGAGAACCGCCTGCGCGATGCGCTGCGCCAGGACCGTGCCCGGGTGCAGTTCGGCTCCATCAGCAAGTTCGGCCTGCTCGAAATGAGCCGCCAGCGCCTCAAGCCCATGCTCAGCGAAGGCTCGTCCATCCCCTGCCCGCGCTGCGGTGGCTCGGGCCACATCCGCGACACGGAAAGCTCGGCGCTGCAGATCCTGCGCATCATCCAGGAAGAGTCGCTCAAGGACAGCACGGCCGCCGTGCTGGTGCAGGTGCCGGTCGAAGTGGCCAGTTTCCTGCTGAACGAGAAGCGCACCGAGATCACCAAGATCGAGCTCAAGCAGCGCATCAACGTGCTGCTGGTGCCCAACAAATCGCTCGACACGCCGAACTACAAGCTCGAACGCCTGAAGCACGACGACCCGCGCCTGGACAACCTCGACGCCAGCTACAAGCTCGCTGACGAACCCGACGAAGCCACCGGCTTCACGCGCCGCAGCCAGGAGCGCACCAACAAGCAGGAACCGGTGATCAAGGGCGTACTGCCCGACGGTCCGGCGCCTGTGGCCGCACCCAAGCCGGAAGCGCCTGTTGCGACTCCGGTGGTCGCACCCGTTGCCGCAGCGCCCGTGGCCAAGGTGGCGGCACCGGCTGAAAAGGGTTTCTTCGGCTGGCTCAAGAGCCTGTTTGGCGGTGGTGATGCTCCCGTGGTCACGGCACCGCCTGTGGCCGCACCCGATGCCAAGACCGCTGAGCGCAACGAGCAGCGCCCCGACGGGCGCCGCGAAGGCAGTCGCGACAGCCGTGGCCGTGGCGGTCGCAATGGCAACGAAGGCCGCGCGCCGCGTGAAGGCCGTGAAGGTCGCGAAGCCGGCCGCAACACGCGGGGTGGCGAAGGCCGCAACGTGGAAGGCCGCCCAGAAGGCCGCGAAAGCCGTGAGGGCCGTGAAGGCGCCCGTCGCAACGAAGGTCGGGTGGACGGTCGCGGCGAGGCACGTGGCGAACCGCGTGGTGAATCGCGCAATGGCGGTCGTCGTGACAACCGCCGTGATGCGGCCCCGCTGGACCAGACCCAGGGCACCGAAATGTTGCTGAATGCCGCACCGGCGGCGACTGGCGAGACGCCCGACATGGCCGAAGGCCAGCGCCGCGAGCGCCGTCCGCGCAACGACAACCGCCGCCGCCCCCAGGGTGCGGAAGGCGTTGAGGTCGCGCAGCAGGGGGGCACGGACAACGCAGCGCCGCGCCTGGAGCCGGACGCCCGTGCCAGCGGCGCAGAAATGCCCGCGGCCGAAGGTGATGCCGACAACGGTGGCCTACGTGCACCCCGCGAACGCCGCAGCCGCGACCGCTATGGCCGTGACCGCCGCGAGCGCGCTCCGCGCGATGCGGCCGAGCAGGGTTCCGAGACCGAAGCCGAGCCAGCGATGTCTGTGGCGCCGGTGGATGAGGTGGTCACCGAAGCACCCGTTCGCAGCAGCTACTTCAGCCTGCCGGTGGAGAGCAACCCGGTCGCGGTCGAAGAAGTGCTGGCCGAAGTCGCACCCGTCGTGATCGAACCCGTGCCGGTGCTCGCCACGCCAGCTCCCCGGCCCGTGGCAGCCCCCGAAGTGCGGAAGAGCGTGCCAGCAGCGGCACCCGCAACCCGCGGTCTGCCCAAAGTAGAGCCCTACACGGTGTCGATCGACGAGTTGAACCAGGTGGCGGCAGCCAGTGGCCTGGAGTGGATCAATTCCGATACCGACAAGGTGGCCCAGGTGCAGGCAGCGATCGCCGCCGAACCCAAACCCATCCACGTGCCGCGCGAGATCAAACCCGCGGTGGTTCTGGACGAAGGCCCGCTGGTGCTGGTGGAAACGCGCAAGGACCTGCGCAGCATGCCTCTGCCGTTCGAGACCCAGTGAACGATATGAATGGCCGCGGCTAACCGCGGTCTGAATCCAACAGGAACGCCGGCTTCAAGCCGGCGTTCCTGTTTCTGACTGACTGCCTATATCTGGTGGTGGCCGTAGCGGACAGCCCACCACGTCAACCTGGGTGGCACCGCCACCCGAGCCCCTCAGTCCAGCAAGGCGGCCTTTTTCCAGGCCGACTGGGCGGCCGCGACGTCACCGCGCTCTTCGGCCAGGGCCGCGAGCGAGCGCCAGGTTCGCCGCAGCAGGGACGGCTCGGCCAGGCTGTGGCTGGCCTGCCCGAGCAACTGGGCGGCCTTGCCCCAGAGCTGGCGCTGCATGAAAGCCTGACCGGTCAGGTACTGGAGGTAAGCGTTGTTGGGTTGCTGGCGCTGTGCCTGCTCCAGCCGCGCGAGCCAGGTGGCATCAAGCTGGGCCAGTCCCGGCTCCACGGTGCGCACCAGCTGGCGCTGCTGCGCGGCATCCAGCTCGGCGAACTTGTTCCACACCGGCTCCAGCCAGCCGAGCACCAGCGCGGTGGTGGGCGCCTGGTTCTCGTCCACAGGTTCGCCAGGTTGCATGCCCAAATGGTTGGCACGCTGGGCCGCCGCCAGAGCCAGCTCGGGCATGGCGCGCTCGCTGGCATCCAGACGGCTCCAGAGCGCCTGCAGCTGCGAGAGATCGTGCGATTCGCCCAAGGCATCAAGTGCCAGCCCGCGCACGATGCTGCGCGAGGCATCCGGGGAAAACGCGCGGTGCTTGGCCAGCACACGGGCCGTTTCCAGCGCTTCACTGGTGGCCCCACCAAGGCGGGCGATGCGCAACTTCAGACGCAGCGCCTGGATGCGACGCGCCGCACCTTGCGGCAGTTCGGCCAGGCGACTTCGTGCGGCGTTGGCGTCACGGTCCTCGACCGCCCAGCGAACCGCGCGCAGCAACGCGCCTTCGTGTGCCTCGGGTGCGCTCCTGGCGAGCCTGGGATGCAGTGCCGATTGCAGGTGCTCGTCTCTGGCCTTGCGGTTTTGCAGCGACTGCGCGCTCTCGGCGACCAGCAAATGGGCCAGCAACAGCAACTGGTGCCGCCGGGGCCACTGGGCCGACGGCAAGGCATTGAGCTGTTCGAGCGCTGCCAGTCCCGCGGCCTGCGAACGCACAAAACGGCCCGACAGCTGATACGACAAAGCGTCGAGCACCGACCCGACAGCCGCACGCTCCACCTGCTGTGCCCGCCAGCGCTGGGCCTGCGCCGGCAACTCACGCAGCACATTAATGGCTCTGAGCGCGAGGTACACCAGCACAAAGCCGGCGATCATGCAGAACACCACAAAGTTGAACGAGACATCAAAACGGTACGGCGGCCAGAAAAGCGTGACCATGGCCTGGTTGTGGCCCACCAGCAGCGCCAGCGCCACCGCCAGCGCACCGAGTCCCAGCAGCCAGAACACGCTGCGCATGGCACCACCCTGCTTGTGATCGGTCATCACCGGCCTCCCGCGGCCGCGGCCAGGGCCGCGAGGCTTTCGTCGGGTCGCGGCAGCTCAACCGTCGACAGCTCGGTCCGCAGTTGGCCCAAGGTCTTCTGCGCCGCCATCACCTGCGGCGCCGTGGTGTCGAAGTACCGACCCAGCGCCGCTTCGGTGGATTTCAGGTCGGCCTCGACGGCGTTGAGCTGACGGCTCAGCAAACCAAGCCGCGCATTGAGCAGCCGGAGCTTGATGTTTTCCCGCAGGAAGAAGGCCTGCTCGGGGGCGAGCAGCGCGGCCTCCGGTCTGTCAATGCGGCTGACGCGCACCAGCTCGCGACCGCTCTGCGTCACGTCAGTCCAGACGCGCTGCCAGAACGAAGACCAGGCCTGGGAGGCTCGGGACCAGCCGGTGTCTTGCACAGGCTGGGAAGGTTCCGCCGGATCCGGAGCCTCGGCTTTCGCAGCGGGCGGGCGCACGGCCGCCTTGCCGGGCGCGGCAATCAGCGCCGGTCGAGCTTTGTTGCTGGCCGTCTTCACACCGACGTCGTTCTGCACCGGCCAATCGTCCACCTGGCGGGCCAGCTCATCCACCCGCAACACCAGCGTGGGCACATCGGTCAGCGCGGCACCCCGGATGCGTTCGATGTCGCGCTGGATGGCGCGCTGCACCGGATTCAGGCGCGGCTGCGCGGCCCTGGCGATGCGCTGATCGGCGGCCAGCAAGGCCGACACCAGGGGCTGCACACTGCCCGTGAGCTGGGTCTGCTGAAACCCGAGTCGCAGAGCCGATTCAATGTCCTGCACCAGGTTGTCATCGCGCGAACGCGAAAGCGCCAGCATGAGTTCTTCGAGCTGGCTGCGCTGCAAGGTCACTTCGGACAATTTGATCTCGGCCACCGCCAGGCGCGCCTGCAGTTCCTGCGTGAGGGCCTCCGCCTGTTTCGCCACGGTGCGCACCTCCACCGCCTGCTCTGTGCTGTCCTGGCTGCGCCGCGCCAGCTCCTGCTGCGTGAACCCGAGTTTCTGCCAGATCAGGCCGGCCAGCACCAGCGAAAGCGCGGCCACCACAAGCGCCAGCACCGACATCCAGGACACCGGATGGCGGGCGTGCACCACCGATGGAGCAACCACGGGCGCAACTCCCCCCACCGCAGCGGCGGACGCTTCTTTGATTGGGCTTGGGGGAATGTCGGGGGTATCTGGGTTCATGCGGGACTCCAGTTCGATTCTAGGGCCCGCAACACGTCTGGCAAGGCGGGCCGGGTTTCGATCACACGGCCAAACCCGGCGGCCTTCGCACTGGCAGCGATGCGGGGATGGGTGGCGATGGCGCAGGCCGGCGACCAGTCTGTGTGGGCCGCGGCAGTTAACAGGTGGTTCACCGCCTCTGAACTGCTGAAAAGCCAGGCACTGCCGGTCGATGCGGCAGCACGGGCCACAGCCGCCTGCGCAGCCGTCCAGCGAGGGGCCGCCCGCTCGTAAGCCACACAGCTTTCCACACGGGCACCGGCGGCTTCACATTGCTGGATCAACCAGTCGCGGCCGTTGCCGGCGTGACGGTTTTGCGGTGGCGGCGAAGCTGCCATTGCGGCCCCTTCGGGCGACGCGCCTCTGACCACCAGGATGCGCTGGCCGGACCGCACTTGTGGCGCCACCACCGGCCACAGCGCTTCGGAGTCGAACTGCCCGGCATCAGCCGGTGGGGCATCGATGCGCGTTGCGTCCAGCCCCAGACCGGTCAGCGCCTGGACCAGCACGCGCGCGGTGCCCGGACCGGGTGCCCAGAACCGGGTGCCGCGATCGGGTCGCGTGGGTGGTCGCACATCCTGCGCAAAAAAATGGCCGACAGCGGCCCCGCTCACAAAGAGCAAGGCGTCCATGTCCAGCCAGTGGGTGCGCCAATGCTGGAGCAAGTCCAGGGTGGCGGCGTCGTGCGGTTCCGAGATGTCGATCAGGGGCAGCGCCTGGGCCGGCCAGCCCTGCGCCTGCAAGGCCTGCACCCAGCTCGTCGCTTCAGCCGCGGGTCGGGTGACGATGAGCCGCTCCAGCGGGCTCACAACGGGCGCCGTGCCGGGCACACCAGACAAGGCGTCAAGCCCCCGCCGCGGGCGGCCGGGCGCCGGCGGCACGCAGGGCCTTCGCCACGCGCTGCCCCAGGGCTTCGGCCTGCTCCAGCGTCTGCACATCGGCCTGATCACTCACCTGCACCAACGACAACGCACCTTCCGGGTCCCCCCAGGCTGCGCGCAAAACCAGATGGCCGGCGTCACCACCGGTCCAGTCGGCGTAGGCCGCCAGCGGCATCGAGCAACTGCCACCCATGGCGCGCGACACCGTGCGCTCAGCGGCCACACGCAACCAGGTGGGCATGTGCACCAGCGGCTTCAGGGCTTCCACCAGATCGCTGCGATCCGCTCGCACTTCGATGCCCAGCGCCCCCTGGCCGGCCGCTGGCAGTGATTCGGCGGGTTCAAAAATGTGGCGGATGCGCTCGCCCAGTCCCAGACGTTTCAGGCCGGCAGAAGCCAGCACGATCGCGTGGTACTGGCCCTCGTCCAGCTTGCGCAGGCGCGTGTCCAGGTTGCCACGCAGCGGCTCGATGCGCACGTCGCTGCGGCCCAGCGCGTCCAGCGCAGCGCGCAGCAGCACCAGCCTGCGCAGGCTGGAGGTGCCGACGACAGCCCCTGCGGGCAGCTCGGCCAGCGTCGCACAGCCGGGCGACACCCAGGCGTCGCGCGGGTCTTCGCGCTCCATCACGCAGGCCAGTGCAAACCCCGCCGGCAGGTCCATCGGCACGTCCTTGAGCGAGTGCACGGCGATGTCGGCGCGGCCCTCATCCAGCGCCACCTCCAGCTCTTTCACGAACAGGCCCTTGCCCCCCACCTTGGAGAGACTGCGGTCCAGGATCTGGTCACCCAGGGTCGTCATGCCCAGCAACTCGACGCGGTGGCCCAAGTCTTGCAAGAGGGCCTTGACGTGTTCGGCCTGCCACAACGCCAGCCGGCTTTCGCGCGTGGCGATGGTGATGGACAGCGCGGAGGATGGGTTTGAAATGGCCACGATGAAGATTCAAAAAAAGATCAGGCGCCCAGCCCGCGCCGGGAGCGTTTTCGTACCCGCTTGGTAACGGGAAAAGCAACTTTGGATGCTAGCATGACCCCTGCCCAAAAAATCAGCAACCCAAGCCTCAGCGCACCCCTGCCCACCATGAGCCGAACGCCTGCCCGATCCGCCGCCCCGTCCAACCGCCCAGGCGCCGGACGCGCCAAGTCCAGCGCTGACAAGGACCAGCCCCTGATCGACGACATCCGCCTGCTCGGTCGTGTGCTGGGTGACGTGATCCGCGAGCAGGAAGGCCAGGCTGCCTACAACCTGATCGAGCAGATCCGCCAGCTTTCGGTGGCCTTCCGCCGCCATGCCGACCAAGACGCCGACAAGGCGCTGAAGAAGCTGCTCAAAGGCCTCTCGGGCCAGCAGACGGTGAGCGTGATCCGCGCCTTCACCTACTTCAGCCACCTGGCCAACCTGGCCGAAGACCGCCACCACATCCGCCGCCGCGCGATACACGACCGCGCCGGCGACCTGCAGGAGGGCAGCCTGGCCATGACGCTGCAGCGCCTGAAAAAGGCCGGCATCGCGCCGTCCGACGTGGTGCGCACGCTGGCTGCTGCCCACATCTCGCCCGTGCTCACCGCACACCCCACCGAGGTGCAGCGCAAGAGCATTCTGGATGCCGAACGCGCCATCGCCCACCTGCTGGCCGAACGCGAGCAGTTGCTGCCGCGCGACCACGCCGACTTCGAAGCGCAGCTGCGCGCCCGCGTGACCCAGCTCTGGCAAACGCGCCTGCTGCGTTTCACCAAGCTCACCGTGGCCGACGAAATCGAAAACGCACTGAGCTATTACCAGGCCACCTTCCTGTCGGAGATCCCGCGCATCTACCGCGACCTCGAAGAAGGCCTGGACGATCAGGACGTGGCGCCCTTCCTGCGCATGGGCCAGTGGATCGGCGGCGACCGCGACGGCAACCCCAACGTGACCGCGCAGACCCTGGAGCTGGCGCTGCACAGCCAGGCCGACCTGGTGCTGCGCCACCACCTCACACAACTGCACCACCTGGGTGCCGAGCTGTCGGTGTCGGCCATGCTCGCGAGCGTGAGCCCGGCCATGAAAGCACTGGCCGAGCGCTCTCCTGATCAAAACGCCCACCGCCAGGACGAACCCTACCGGCGCGCGCTCACCGGCATGTACGCCCGCCTGGCCGCCACGCTGACCGCGCTGACCGGCGGAGAGGCCGCGCGCCACGCGGTCGCGCCGCAAGACGCGTACCCCAGCGCCGCCGAACTGCTGGCCGATCTGCGCACCATTGAAGCCTCGCTGGTGGCGAACCACGGCGCGGCACTCACCCGCTCCCGCCTGCGCCCTTTGATCCGCGCGGTGCAGGTGTTCGGCTTCCACCTGGCCACCATCGACCTGCGTCAGAGCTCGGACAAACACGAGGAAGTGGTAGCCGAATTGCTGGCCACGGCGCGCATCGAGGCGGACTACAGCGCGCTCGACGAAATGGGCAAACGCGCGGTGCTGCTGCGCCAGCTGAACGACGCGCGGCCCCTGCGCGTGCCCGGCACGCCCTACTCGGCCCACACCCTGGACGAACTGGCCATCTTCGATACCGCGCGCAGCGGCCGCGAACGATTCGGTGCCCAGGCCATCCGCCACGGCATCATCAGCCACACCGAAACGGTGAGCGACCTGCTCGAAGTGCTGCTGCTGCAGAAGGAAGCCGGTTTGATGCGTGGTCTCCTTGCAGAAGACGCGGTGGCCGACCTGATCGTGGTGCCGCTGTTCGAGACCATCGAAGACCTGCGCAACGCCGCACCCATCATGCGCGACTACTACGCCCTGCCCGGTGTGCGCACCATGGTGCACCGCGGCGCGCACGACGGCTACTGCGAGCAGGACATCATGCTCGGCTACTCCGACAGCAACAAGGACGGCGGCATCTTCACCAGCAACTGGGAGCTGTACCGCGCCGAGATCGCGTTGGTGGAGCTGTTCGATTCGCTCAACAAGGGCCACGAGAAAACGATCCAGCTGCGCATGTTCCACGGACGCGGCGGCACGGTGGGCCGTGGCGGCGGCCCGAGCTACCAGGCCATCCTCGCCCAGCCACCCGGCACGGTGCGCGGCCAGATCCGCCTGACCGAACAGGGCGAGGTGATCGGCTCCAAATACGCCAACCCCGAGATCGGCCGGCGCAACCTGGAAACCCTGGTCGCTGCCACGCTGGAGGCCACCCTGCTGCAGGCCACGCGCAACGCCCCCAAAGCCTTCCTCGACACCGCGGCCGAGCTCTCCACGGCGAGCATGGCCGCCTACCGCGCGCTGGTCTACGACACCCCGCGCTTTGCCGAATATTTCTTCGCCGCCACACCGATCCGCGAGATCGCCGAACTCAACATCGGCTCGCGTCCGGCCTCGCGCAAGGCGACGCAGAAGATCGAAGACCTGCGCGCCATTCCCTGGGGCTTCAGCTGGGGCCAGTGCCGCCTGACACTGCCGGGCTGGTACGGCTTTGGCTCAGCGGTGCATACCTTCCTGCACAAGGATGGCCCCAAGGGTGTGGCCAAGCAAAAGGCGCAGCTGCAGAAGATGGTGAAGCAGTGGCCGTTTTTCAGCACCCTGCTCTCCAACATGGACATGGTGATGGCCAAGAGCGATCTGGCGCTGGCCACGCGCTACGCCGAGCTGGTCGAAGACAAGCGCCTGCGCAACAAGGTGTTCTCCGCCATTGAAGCCGAATGGCACCGCACGGCGGATGCGCTGGCACTGATCACGGGCGAGAAGCAGCGCCTGGTCAACAACGCCGCCCTGCAGCGTTCCATGCGCCACCGCTTCCCCTACATCGACCCGCTGCACCACCTGCAGGTCGAACTGGTGCGCCGCTACCGGGCGGGTGAAAACCACGCGGACCGCGACGAAAAGGTGCGCCGCGGCATCCACATCTCGATCAACGGCATCGCGGCCGGGCTGCGCAATACGGGGTAACCCCCCGCGAGCGATTGGCACCCCCCGCGCCGCCTGCGGCGTCACCCCAAAGGGGGCAACACCTGCGGCCTGGCAAAACCAGTTCCGCGGTGTTCTGGGTTGGCACTGCTTCGTTTCTGGCGCATCTTCGCCTTGCGACAGCGCGGTCACCCGGTCAAACCTAAAATGAAGCCGTGACCCACATCCTCAACGCCGATCTCCATTGCCATTCCGTCGTCTCTGACGGCACCCTCAAACCCGAGGAGCTGGCACAGCGCGCCAAAGCCAACGGCGTGGAACTCTGGTCGCTGACCGACCACGACGAGATCGGGGGCCAGGACCAGGCCATCGCCGCCGCGCGACAGGCGGGGTTGCCCTACCTCACCGGTGCAGAAGTGTCCGTGACCTTCGCCAACGTCACCGTGCACATCCTGGGCCTGGGTTTCGACCACGCCAATCCGGCGCTGATCGAAGGCCTGCGCCACACCCGTGGCGGGCGCGAGCAGCGCGCGCGCGCCATGAGCGACGACCTCGCGCGCGTGGGCATCCCGGGCGTCTATGAAGGCGCGCTCAAATACGTCGGCAACCCGGAACTGATCTCACGCTCGCACTTCGCGCGCTACATCGTGGAGGCGGGCTACAGCACCGACACCAATGCCGTGTTCCGGAAATACCTGGCCGAAGGCAAACCCGGTTACGTACCGCACCGCTGGGCCACCCTGCGCGACGCCGTGGGCTGGATCACGGGTGCCGGAGGCGTGGCCGTGATCGCCCACCCCGGCCGCTACAACCTCACCGCCAATGAAGAATTCGCGCTCTTTTCCGAATTCAAGGCCCACGGTGGTCAGGGCGTGGAGGTGGTGACCGGCGCCCACGGGCCGGCAGACTATGTCAAATACGCGGGGTTCTGCAGCGAGTTCGACCTGCTCGCCTCACGCGGCAGCGACTTTCACAGCCCGACCGAAAGCCACACCGATCTGGGCAAGCTGCCCGACCTGCCGGGCAGCGTCACACCGGTGTGGGAGCAGCTCGCAGCGCGTTTCCACTGATGAGCGCCGCCGTTGCCCGACCCGGCGCGCAGGCCGCGCTGGGCATCACGTTCCTGGTGATGGCGGTGGCCTGCTTCGCGGTGCTGGACACCGCGGTCAAGTACGTCGGTGCCTTCGTGCCCATCCTGGTGGCGGTGTGGTTCCGCTACGTGTTCCAGGCCGTGGCCGTCAGCACCGTCATGCTCCCCATGCGCGGACGCAGCCTGCTGGCCACCCGGCACCCGCGCTTCCAGGTGCTGCGCGGCTGTCTGCTGCTGATGGTCAGCGTGCTGTCGTTCATCAGCGTGCAGTTCATGCCCGTGGGCGAATTCACCGCCTTCGTCATGACCACGCCGCTGGTTGTCACCCTGCTGGCGGCGCTGTTCCTGAAAGAGCGCGTCGCTCCGATGCGCTGGGCCCTGGTGGGTGGCGGTTTCGTGGGCGCCCTGCTGGTGGTCCAGCCGGGTGGTGACGTGATCGGCTGGGCCAGCCTGTTGCCGTTGCTGATGGTGGTCACCTACGCCTGGTTCCAGATCCTCACCAGCCAGATGGCACGCACTGAAGACCCGATGACCATGCACTTCTACACCGGCTGGGTGGGCGCACTGGTGGCCACTGCGATTCTGCCTCTGGTCTGGCAAACCATCCCGGACACCCACACCTTCGCCCTGCTCTGCCTGGTGGGCCTCATGGGCACGGTCGGCCACTTCCTGCTCATCCTCGCGTTCGCGCGCGCGCCCGCTTCCACACTCACGCCTTACCTGTACACCCAGATCGGGTTTGCCATGTTGTGCGGCTGGCTGGTGTTCAACCACATTCCGGGACGGCTGGAACTGACCGGCATCGTGCTCATCGTGGTCTGCGGTGCCACCGCCAGCTGGATCACCGCGCGCGAACACCGCCTGCCCGTGGAACCACCCGAGGCCTGAACCAGCGGTGCCGTGGTTGTGCCCACGGGCCGCGCACAATACGCACCATGTCCCAGTATTTCGAAGTCCATCCCGAGAACCCGCAACCCCGGCTGCTCAAGCAGGCGGTGCAACTGCTCGAACGGGGCGGCGTGCTGGCGGTACCCACCGACTCCAGCTACGCGCTGGTCTGCCACATTGATGACAAGGCTGCGGCCGACCGGCTGCGCCGCATCCGCCAGGTCGACGACAAACACCACCTGACACTGCTCTGCCGCGACCTGAGCGAGCTCGCCAGCTACGCCAAGGTGGACAACCGCCAGTACCGCTTGCTCAAGCAGGCCACACCCGGTCCTTACACCTTCATCCTCGAAGCCAGCAAAGAAGTACCGCGCCGACTGAGCCACCCCTCACGCAAGACGATTGGCCTGCGCGTGCCGGACCACAACGCTCTGCTGGCCTTGCTGGACCTGCACAACGGCCCCCTGCTGGCCACCACGCTGATCCCGCCCGGCGAGGCGCATCCCCTCAACGATGCGCAGGACATCCGCGACCGTTTCGAACACGATCTCGCTGGCGTCATCGATGCCGGGGCCTGTCCGCTCGAACCCACGACCGTCGTCGATCTCACGCCCATGGGCACGGGCGGAGAACCCGAGCTGGTGCGCGAAGGGCGCGGATCGCTGGCCATACTGGGTCTGTAAACCCGATACCTGCGCCGCGGGGCCCTGCAGCCACGGGCACCGCACCCCATCTGGGACAATAGGTCTTTTCCCGCCCAACGCCCCTCATGGATTTCGCCCAGATCATTCAAACCGTTGCCCTGTACGCCCTGCCGGTGCTGTTTGCCATCACGGTGCACGAAGCCGCTCACGGGTATGCGGCACGGCACTTCGGCGACAACACCGCCCACATGCTGGGCCGCATCACGCTCAACCCGCTCAAACACATCGACCCGGTCGGCACGATCGCGATGCCGCTGTTGCTGTACTTCGCCACCTCGGGCGCCTTCCTGTTTGGTTACGCCAAGCCAGTCCCGGTGAATTTCGGGCGCTTGCGCAACCCGAAACGCGACATGGTCTGGGTCGCCCTGGCCGGCCCTGGCGCCAACCTGGTGCAGGCGGTGATGTGGACCGTGGGCCTGTACCTGCTGGTGGCCGCCGGGGTGGAAGAACGCTTCTTCCTGGAAATGTGCCGCGCTGGCGTGCTGGTAAATCTGGTGATGTTTGCCTTCAACCTGTTTCCGCTGCCACCGCTGGACGGCGGGCGCATTCTGGTGGGCCTGCTGCCCAACCACCTCGCTTACCCGGTCTCGCGCGTCGAACCCTGGGGCTTCTTCATCGTGATGGCCCTGGTCATCACCGGCGTCGTGGGCAACCTCTGGCTGCGCCCACTCATGATGTTCACCGGTGGCGCGATCGAGTTGCTGCTGACGCCGCTGCGCTTCCTGCTGTTTTAATTTCAGATCTTCTTGTTCATGAGCACCCAACGCGTCCTCACCGGCATCACCACTTCGGGCACACCGCACCTGGGCAACTACGTGGGCGCCGTCCGCCCCACGGTGCGCGCCAGCCGCCTGGCCTCGGTTGAGAGTTTCTACTTCCTGGCCGACTACCATGCGCTGATCAAGGTCGGTGACCCAGCGCGCGTGCAGCGCTCCACGCTGGAGATCGCCGCCACCTGGCTGGCCTGCGGCCTGGACCCGGAGAAGGTCACGTTCTACCGCCAGTCCGACATCCCCGAGATCCCCGAACTCACCTGGCTGCTCACCTGCGTGACCGGCAAGGGCCTGCTCAACCGGGCCCACGCCTACAAGGCCTCGGTAGACAAGAACACCGCCAGCGGCGACGAGCCTGACAACGGGGTCACCGCCGGCCTCTTCATGTACCCGGTGCTGATGGCGGCCGACATTCTGATGTTCAACGCCCACCAGGTGCCGGTGGGCCGCGACCAGATCCAGCACATCGAGATGGCGCGCGACATCGCGTCAAGCTTCAACCACCTCTACGGCGAACATTTCACCCTGCCCGATGCGGCGATTGAAGACCACGTGGCCACCCTGCCCGGGCTCGACGGCCGCAAGATGAGCAAGAGCTACGACAACACCATTCCGCTGTTTGCGCCCAAAGAGCAGCTGCGCAAGCTCATCATGGGCATCGTCACCGACTCGCGCATGCCCGGCGAGCCCAAGGACACCCAGGGCTCGGCCCTGTTCCAGCTCTACCAGGCCTTTGCCAGCGCCGAAGAAACCACCGTGCTGGCCAAGGCCTACGCCGACGGCATTGCCTGGGGCGACGCCAAGCAGTTGCTGTTCGAACGCCTGGACCAGGAAATCGCCCCCATGCGCGCCATCTACGACGAGCTGATCCAGGACCCGGGAAAAATCGAGCGCACACTGCAAGCCGGTGCACACAAGGCGCGCGCCATCGCCACACCGTTCACTGCGCGGCTGCGCCATGCGGTGGGCCTTCGCCCCCTGGACAGCCGGCCGACCGCGACCAAGGCGACCAAAGCCTCTCGGGCAGCGGCACCCAGCTTCAAGCAATACCGGGAACAGGACGGCCTGTTCTATTTCAAGCTGCTCGACGCCCAAGGCCACCTGCTGCTGCAAAGCACCGGCTTTGCTTCGCCGCGGGAAGCGGCACAAACGGTCACCCGTTTGCAGCAGCAAGGTGCTAGAGCCATCGCCGAGCTGCAAAGCCAGTTGATCGTGGCGGCCGATCCGCAGGTGCTGGCACAAGCCCTCGGGTGGTTTTCAACACCAGCTGACTGACGCAGCCGACCGGGTTGCTCATTCCCGAACCTGCGACAATAGCAGCTTGGAGCGAACGCCCACCAGGCACGACCCCAACAAGGCAGCACACCGCGGTGTTTACCGAGTTCCCAACTTCATGGAACCCGGGCATCAAAAACTAAAAACAAGGTGTACAAAAGTGCGCTTTTTGCTATCGCCAAAAGCTGCCAATGCCGATATGCTGTCACTCTGAATACAAAACTTAAACAGCACATCCTGCCATGAGTATCTTTGTCATTGACGATCATCCGCTGATGCGCGAGGCAGTCGTCATGCTTCTGCGTCGTCTCCGGTCTTCCACCCAGGTGGTTGAACTGGAGCGACTGGCCACCGTGAGCAAGGCGATCGCTGAACACGGGGAGCCTGAGCTGGTCTGCCTCGACCTGAAGCTGCCCGACACCCACGGCGTTTCCGGTGTGCGCGAAGTGCGCCAGATGCTGCCCGACACTTCGCTGATCGTGCTGTCCGCGTCGCCAGCTTCCGACTACGAAGACCTGGCCCGGGAAGCGGGTGCCGATGCCTACGTCGAAAAATCGGCCGGTGCCGCCCAGATCGGCAAGGTGCTGCGCGAATTCCTGACCGAAGAACCCGAAGACGAAAACGCACCCACCATTCCTGAGAAGCTGTCCAAACGGCAGAAGCAGTTGCTCGTCATGCTGGACCGCGGATTGTCCAACCGCGACATCGCCGAACAACTGCAGATCAGCGAACACACCGTCAAGGTGCACCTGTGGCGCCTGTTCCGCCGCCTCAACGTCAAGAGCCGCTCTCAGGCCAGCCATCTGGCGCGCACCGCAGGCCTGCTCGACCTCTGAGCTTCGCTTGTATTCGCTGAAGCAACCTGCTTCAGCCGGAAGCCTGTGCCGCCGACCGCGGCACCACGATATCCGGCGTTGTCGCTGTCTCCAGCGCTGATTTCTGCGTGTACGCGGGCAGCAGCACACGGAACACACTGCCCCGTTCCGCTTCGGACGACAGCGCCAGCTGGTAACCCATCAGCGTGGTCAGCTTGGAAACGATGGTGAGACCCAGCCCCAGACTGTCTTCGGTTCCCTGGTGTTGCGACACCCTGAAGAACTCCTGAAAAATCGCTTGCTGGTGTTCGCGCGCAATCCCGACACCGGTATCCCAGACTTCAAAAACCAGAACGTCCTCCCGGCGCCTCAGGCCCAGCAACACGCCACCGCGCCGCGTGTGACGAAATGCGTTCGACAACAGGTTGCCCAGAATCCGGCGCAACACCACCGGATCGGCCCACAGGGTCGTGGGCTTGGCATAGGTCTTGAACTTGAGTGACTTGCCCGCCGCAACGGGCTCAAACTGCGTGGCCAGCTCGGCGAAGAGCTGCAGCACGTCGACGTTCTGCAAGCGCACCTTGTAGTTGCCGGCATCGATGCGTGTCAGGTCGAACAGCGAGTCAAACAACTCGTTGATGGCCCGGGTCGATTGCAGTATCCGCGGTGAGATATCGCGCGCCATCTCCGGCTCGGTGGCCAACCAGTCTGCGTACAGACTCAGGGCATGCACCGGCTGACGCAGATCGTGAGCAGCCGAGGCCAGAAACCGGTTCTTGGTCGCCACGGCCCGGATCGAAGCCCGCGTCTGCTGGGTCAGCGAATCGATCAGCTCCTGGTTGGAAAACTGCAGTTCGAAACTGGCGCGGTAGATCTGATGCAGGCGCTTCCCCGCCACCAGCAAAAGCCACCAGAACACCATCAACAAAACCATCAAAGCCAGGCTCTGCTCTACCACGGGCGCTGCGTCGGTTGCCCGCAGGGTGTTGAGCGCAAGGCCCAGGAAGACCGAGAGCACGAAAGCATGCACATACCGGCGAAACACCGGCAAATAGGCACTGAAGGCCGTCAGGGTGAGCAAGCCCTGCCCCAGGACCACGATGCCGCAGACGAACTGCGTCGCCGGACTGGCTTTCAGATAGCTCAACAACACCCCGCCGCCCCAGAGGAAGCCCATGACACCCCAGGTCCACTGGTAGCGCTCGACAAACGCCATGCGCTGCGGTCCTTCGGAGCTGTCGTAGCGCAACTGGTAGATCCCGATCAGACGGTAGCGGTAGACCAACATGGTCACCAAAAGTCCCGTCCAGATCAGCAAGGAAACAAAGTCCACCTCACCGGCCATCATGAAAATCAACACCGGCAGCGCCAGCGTCGCCGCCAGAAGCGATGGGACCATGTTGTCCATCAGGACACCGATCAGCTGGGCGTTCACCCACTGGTCTCTCACCTCGGGCGAAGCGGGCAGATGCTGGTGGGTCGCGGGTTGGGTGTCGACAAGCATGAATAACCACGAACAGACGGTGGACCATTGTCACACCGGAAGGCCTGAAAAATGCAGCGCCCGTCTCCTGCTAGAATACTGAGCTTCGACGCGGAGAGGTGGCAGAGTGGTCGAATGCACCGGATTCGAAATCCGGCGTACAGTTTCAACTGTACCGAGGGTTCGAATCCCTCCTTCTCCGCCACAGACTGGTTTCCGGACTTCCCGTGAAGTCCACAAGACCACCCACAAGCCCCGTACTCCGGGGCTTTTGTGTTTCTACGGCGCCCGCTCAGCCAGCGCCTTCATGGAGCACATCGAGGACACAAACAAAAGAAAATCCCCTTCACAGCCGCGCCGCGAGGGGATTTTTTTCTGGTGACTCAGCGCCCCAAGGGTGCTCAGCTGTCGTTGGCCAGCAGGCGGAAGCCTTTGCCGCGCATGCAGTGCGCCACCATGAGTTCCTGTTCCGATTTGGCAACCTTGTTCAGACCCACCTGAAAGCGGCACTCTGACAACTGGGTGTAGGTGTCATCCGAGGAGACGTTGGGCTTGGCCCAAAAAGGTTTTGAAGATGCACAACCCGCGAGCAACAGCACCGCGATCAGCATCCCTGCGTTCTTGATCATCAAAAATTCCTTGGAGAGTAAACAGGCGGGGGGAGCATATCAAACGCGCCATCCGCCTGTTCACGCCAGGGGCATATCGATCAGGCGGCTATGCCTGGATTGCCCTGCATGCCTTCCACTTTGGGGGTGTTGAGCTTGCGCGTGGTGATGGTTTTGTGGTTCTTGAAATAAGTCTCCATCACGTCCCAGATCGGCTCGCCCTTGGCACCTTCGGCCACTGGCGCCCAGCCGGCCACCTTGTAGGTCTTGCCCGCCTCGATGGTCTTGCCCTTGAGCATCATGTTGCTGATGCGCTTGCCCGAGCCGGCCTTGGGGTCGCAGGTGTAGGCCAGACCGCCCACACGCACCATGTCACCGCCCTGCTGGTAGTAGGGGTCGGGGTTGAACAGGTTGTCGCACACGTCTTCCAGCACGGTCTTGATGGTCTCGCCGCTCATTTCGGTGAGCGTGCTGGTCGGGTAGGTGATCGCCACCTGGTCCATCATGAGTTCGCGCGTGATCGCCTGGCCCGGCAGGATGGTGGTGCCCCAGCGGAAGCCAGGCGAGAACGCCATGTCGGCGCCCTTGACCTCCATCAGCGCGTCGACGATGAGCTGGTCCCACGAGCCGTTGAAGTTGCCACGGCGGTAAAGCAGTCCTTCGGACACGGCGAGCTTCTCGTCCAGTTTGGCCTTGTAGGGCGCGCGCACCTTGTCGATGTAAGTCTGCATTTCGGCGTCGGCCGGCAGCAGGTTGGCGAACACGGGCAGCAGCTTGTAGCGGAAGTCCTGCACCTTGCCGCCGCGCACGTCGAAGTCGAGCACGCCGAGGAACTTGCTGTTGGAGCCGGCGTTGGTCACCAGGGTCTGGCCCTTGGCGTTTTTCACCACGATGGGCGCGGGCATGCCGTCGTGCGTGTGGCCGCCGAGGATGGCGTCGATGCCGGTCACGCGCGAGGCCATCTTGATGTCCACGTCCATGCCGTTGTGCGAGATCACGACCACGGCCTGCGCGCCCTTGGAGCGCGCCTCGTCCACCATCTTCTGCATGTTCTCGTCCTGGATACCGAAGGTCCAGTTCGACACCATGTAACCGGGGTTGGCGATGGGCGTGTAGGGGAAGGCCTGCCCGATCACGGCCACCGGCACGCCGTTCATTTCCTTGATGACGTAAGGCTTGAACACCGGGTCACCGAAGTCGTTGGTCTTGACGTTCTGCGCCAGGAAGTCGAGCTTGCCGGCAAAGTCCTTCTCGACGATCTCCTGCACGCGCTTCTCACCCAACGTGAATTCCCAGTGCGGGCACATCGCGTTGACGCCGAGCAGCTTGCAGGCGTCGACCATGTCCTGGCCGTTGGTCCACAGCGCGGTGGCACTGCCCTGCCAGGTGTCGCCACCGTCGAGCAGCATGGCGTAGGGGCGGCTGGCGCGCATCTGCTTGATCAGCGTGGCCAGGTGCGCGAAGCCGCCGACCTTGCCGTAGGTCTTGGCAGCACTTTCGAAGTTCAGGTAGGTGAAGGCATGGGCCTCGGGGGTCCCGGGGCGGATCTTGAAGTGCTTGAGCAGGCTCTCGCCCACGATGTGCGGCGGGCGGCCCACGGCTTCGGCCACGCCCAGGTTCACGTTGGGCTCGCGGAAGTAGATCGGCATCAGCTGCGCATGGCAGTCGGTGAAGTGCAGGAAGCTGACATTGCCGAACTTGGGCAGGTCGTACATCGCCTGGCCCGCGCCGGGCTTGCCGGCCAGCACATCCTTGTGGTCCAGAGCCATGCCGCCCGCGCTGGCCACGGCGAGCACCTGCATGAATTCACGACGACTGAAGCTCATAAACATTCCTTAACAATTGATTGCTGATATTTGCGCCAAATTTTTTTGCCACCTCCCTGCTCCCGGTTCAACACCGGGAGCAGGCCGCACCACAGGTCAGGCGTCCTGTGGGCGTGGTTTCCTCTACTTGTTGACGGGCGATGCGGGGTCCAGCAACAGCGCCATCACGTCCTTGATGTTGTTTTCGCTCAGGATGCCCTTGTGGCCAGCGCGCGGCATTTGCGAGCAGGCGTTGTAGGCGCGCGCGTTCCACAGCTTGCCCCAGGTGTATTCCACAATCGCCTTGGCCGCCGGGCTGTTGGGATCGGTCACGCCGCGGGTCTTGCCGTAGTTGTACAGGCTTGGTCCCAGGTTGCCAAAGGAAATCTCTTCCTTGCTGATCTGGTGGCAGTTGTAGCAGTTGCCACCGTTGACGGTCTTGGCATCATCGGACCAGGTCAGGCCGCGTCCGCTCTGTGCAATTTTCTCGCCCGCCTTCCAGTCGCCCAGAAACTTGCCGTCGCTGGGCATCTTGACGGTCTTGAGTTCGGCGGCTTCGATGGCCTTGGTGGTTTTCTCGTCCAGGGGCTTGCCGGCCACGTCGGCCGCGCTGCACAGGCGGTTGGCTTCGTCCTGCTTGAGGTTGTCAAGGCTCACGATGCCTTTGGGCTGGAACGACGAGGCCACCACGGCGGCGGCGGCCTTGTCGTAGTCGTTGCCAGCGGGCGAAGCCGAGCAGGCGGCCAGCACCACGGCAACCAGGGGCAGAACGGCGTAGGTCATGGTTTTTTTCATGTCGTGGTCTCCTGATCAGCGCTTGATGGCCGGCACGATGGACTCGGCGCCTTTGGAATTGACGCCCATGTAGACGCCCAGAGCGATGGTGGCATCGCTGCCAAACTTGGGCTCGGGAAAGCGCTGCTGACGGTAACAGTCGTTCAGGCGGTGTTGCATGGACCACATCTGCGAATTGGACACGCGGTAGGCGGGCCAGGCTGCAAAGCCGATGCCGTCGCCGGGGTTCTTGGTCAGGTTGGGAAGGTCTTGCAGACGGATGCGTCCACCGTCGACGCCATGGCAGGATGAGCACGCGAAATCGTGCGGGCCGCCTCGCTGGAAAAACAGGCGCTTGCCCACTTCGTACATGGTCTTTTCCTGATCGGTGGCCTGAGGCAGGTTGAAGCGCATGCCCTTGGAAGCCGTGGCCACATAGGTGGTGATGGCAACCAGGTTGGCCTTCTCACCCTTGCCGAAAGGCGTCTTGGCGATGTCTTCGCCCTTGAAGCCTTGCAGGGTCTCCATGCAGGTGATGAGGCGGGTTTCCAGATCCTGAACGCGACCGGTGTCCTTGAAATACCGGGGCAGCTCGACGAAGGCCCCCTTGATGACCCCCGGACCCTTGCCCAGGTCACACTGTTCCAGCGAGGCGTTTTTCGGGCCACGCTTCTGTTTCCAGAGCTCTTCGCCCTTCATTTCGAACAGTTCGGCCGGATTGCCATCCTGCAGCATCTCACGGTACTTGGCGATGCCATCGAGCGCGGCATTGCCCTGGGCAGACGCTGCACCAGCACCCAAGGTCAGTGCGACAGCCACAAAGGCGCTGCGGTAAACCACGGCTTGTTTCATCAGGGGGTCTCCTTCTTTTGCAGTGAAAAATCAAAAAACGGCCAGCACCTTGCGTGGCTGGCCGTCTCTTGCCCGCGCCCTGTCAGGCGATGGCAGCTTCGTCGGTGCGGGAGTCGCCCTTGCTGTCGGTCCACTTCACCACGACTTTGTCACCCTTGGCGCCGCCCTTGAATTTGAAGGACAGGAAGGGGTTCTGCGACACGGAGCCGCTGAACATGGCCTTGAGCACGGTCTTGCCGGCGCTGGTGGCTTCCACATCCTTGATGAAGTGGGCGGGGATGAGGGCGCCGGCCGCGTCTTTGCGGGTACCGGGTTCCATGGGGTGGGACATGAGCACGCGAACGGTGGTTTCGTCGCCAGCGAGGGCGGCACGGATGCGCATCGGATCAGCCATGATGGACTCCTATCAATTCAAAAAAATATGGTTTGCGGGGTTGTGTGGTGTGAACTCGGTGCGATCAGCCGCCGCAGCCACCCAGCGTCACTTTGGTCTCTTTGGAAGCCGAGAACAGCTTGCCATCGGCCTTGACCACGGCCACCACGTTGGTGCTCTGGCCCATCTTCAGACGGGTCTGCACGTCGGCAGCGGTGCCGGCGGGGATCATGAACGCGCACGACAGCGGGGTCGGGTTCTTCTCGACGATGAGGTACATCTCGGTCGTGTTGGGCAGCTTGCTGGTGGCGCCGACGGGCACGACAGCGCCGTTCTCGGCGATGTCGGGCGACACCACGGAAACCTGGTCGCTGGCGGCAGCGGTACCACCGATGGCCTTGAGGGCATCTTCCAGGGTCTTGACCTGGAAGCTGGCGTGATCCACGGCGGCCTGGGCCTGGCTCTGGGTCACGAGGCCCAGGGCGATCAGGGAGGCGAACGCGCCGGTGGACTTGATGGCTGTGCGACGGGAACTGTTCATGGGGAACTCCTGAAAAAAAGTGGGGGTGAGTTTACTTATCGGGGGCACCGGCCAGCACCCAGGCGGCGAGCAGCTTGAGCTCGTCGTCTTTCAGTGCCGGCTGGGGCGGCATGGGCACAGGACCGTACAGGCCGGAACCGCCAGACTTGATGCGCGCTGCCACTGTGGCTTCGGCGTTGGCCTGACCCTTGTGCTTGGCGGCCACATCCTTGTAGGCGGGGCCCACCAGCTTCTTGTCCGCAGCATGGCAGGCCAGGCACGCGCTCTTGGAAGCGAGGGCCTTGGCGGCAGCAGCGTCCACGGCATAGGCACCTGCGGTGACGAGCAGGGCCGAAGCGGCGAGGACAACCTGTTTGAAATCCATCTTCATAGCTTAGGGTCTCCTTGGTAAAAAACGTATGGGGTTAACGATTAAATGCGCATATTTGGAGGGATGCGCGGAGCAGTCACCTCCGCGGCGAACGCAGCTGGGTTGTTTTCGGTTTATTTCGCGCCCTCCACAATCCACTTGGCGATGGTCTTGGCGTCGGCAGCCGAGAGCTGGTCCTGGGCCGGCATGGGCACGGCACCCCAGACACCCGAACCACCCGACTTGATCTTGCCTTCCAGGTAGGTTTCGGCGTCGGCCCTGCCCTTGTATTTGGCAGAGATTTCGTTGAAGCCAGGGCCAACGATCTTGCTCTTCAACCCGTGGCAGGCGGTGCAGGCATTGGTGTTCAGCATGCCTTTGGCATCCGCGCCGCCCGATGCCGTGCGGGCGGCCACCACCACCGGTGCCGCGGCAGACGAACCCACCAGGCCCTTGGGCGCGGGCTTGGTCGTGTCGGCGCCACGCACCGGGCCGATCACACGGTTCTGCTCCTGGATATTGCCGTGGGCATCGCGGGCAAAGTCCGGCAGGAAAGAGTGCACTTTGGGATCGACCGAGCAGTCCTTCATGCAGGCCACATTCTTCACGTCGCCCTTGCCATTCGCTTTCCACAGCGGCTCGTAGAACACCATGCCATTGCGGTTGGGCATCCGCTTTTGCACCTCGGCAATGTTCTTGTCGGTCAAGGTGAAGTCCGCCGGCACGACCTCGGCCAGGCTCAGCAGGTAGGCCGTCACGCCATAGACCTCGTTGGTGGTGAGCGTCTTGGGCGCGTTCCAGGGCATGGCGCGGTTGATGTAGTCCCAGATCGTGGAGACCGTGGCCACCTTCATGATGGTGGTCTTCTGGGGCGAGATGCTCTTGCCCTCTTCCAGACCCTTCACGCGGCCGTTCTTGATGTCGTCCTTGGTGGTGCCGCCGATGATGGGCGTGAACACTTCGTTGGACTCGCCGAAGCTGCCGTGGCAAGACGCACACTTGACTTCCCAGACCGCTTCGCCTTGCGAGACGCTGCCAGCACCGGCGGGCAGGCCTTTGAAGTCGGGTCGCACGTCGATGTCCCAGGCCTTCACCTCGGCGGGTGTGGCATCGCGACCCATGTTGTGCCACGGAGCGCTCTGCGCCAGGGCGGAACCGATGGTGAGCGCCGAGAGCGCCGCAGACACGACAACGGCTTTTGTCGAAAGTTTAAAAATGGATTTCATCAGTACACCTGCACGTTGGAGACTTCACCGTTTTCGGACACCAGCCAGCTCTGGATGGCGTTCTGGTGGTAGACAGACTTGGTGCCGCGCACGGCGCGCAGCTGGTTGATCTTGGGCTGTACATAACCCGTGCTGTCGACCGCGCGTGCCTGCAGGATGGCGGGCTTGCCGTCCCAGACCCAGTCGATGTTGAAGCGCGTCATGGCCTTGGGCACGATCGGTCCTTCCAGACGCGCGGTGCGCCAGTTGCGGCCACCGTCCACGCTCACGTCCACCCGCTTGATCGAGCCGCGGCCCGACCAGGCCAGGCCGGTCACGTTGTAGTAACCCTTGTCCAGCAGCGTCTGGCCGGCCGACGGTGTGGTGATGACCGACTTGCACTCCTGGATGCCGGTGTACTGGCGGTGCGTGCCGTCGGGCATGTGGTCGATGTAGTGCACGGCCTCGTCTTTGGTCGCGTACTTCTGGTCGCCCACTTCGATGCGGCGCAGGTACTTGACCCAGCTCACACCCTGGATGCCGGGCACCACGAGGCGCAGCGGATAACCGTTTTCAGGGCGCAGCATTTCGCCGTTCATGGCCCAGGCCACGATGCAATCGTCCATGGCGCGCTCGATGTCGATGGTGCGGGTCATGGAAGAACCGTCAGCACCCTCGGCCAGCACGTACTTGGCGGCCTTTTTGTCGTAGCCGCACATCTCCAGCAGCGTGGACAGCAGCACGCCGGTGAACTCGGAGCAACTGACCATGCCATGCGTGTATTGCACCGTGGGCACAGCCACATTGCCCCATTCGGTGGCGGAATTGGCGCCGCACTCGATGAAGTGGATGCGCGAAACGCTGGGCAGGCGCATCAGGTCGTCCATGGTGAAGACGCGCTGGCGCTTGACCAGGCCGTTGATCATCAGGCGGTGCTTGGAGGGATCGATATCCCACCAGCCCTGGTGGTGGCGCTCGAAGTGCAGGCCGCTGGGCGTGATGATGCCGAACAGGCCCTGCAGCGGCGTGAAGCTCACCGAAGCCTGGTCCACACGGGTCAGACCCGGACTCTGGCGGCGGCGCAGATTGGTTTCCCACTTGCTGGGCTTGCCGTAGCCGTCTTCCATAGCCACCGCCTGGCCCAGCCCGGTGCTGTGCTCGGGCAACTTCAGAATCGCTTCTTCACCGTCAGCTGCCATGGCACGGGTGGCCGCGCCCGCCGATGCGGCAACGCCGGCGCCCATGGCCAGTGCTTTGCCCATGAAGCTGCGGCGCGCCTTGCGCGCCTGTTCGAGCTTCTCGGGACTCAGAAAATTTTCGGGCGCGGGGATCACGCGTCCAATCACTTCGCTCAGGTCTTTAGACACTTGCTTTTTCCTTCTGGTTGGCGGGGGGATTGCGTTTGGCCCTGGTTTTGACCTTGGGGCTTTGGCGCGGGGTCATGTCTTCAACAAAATGGTTGAAACTTTCACGGGAAACGGATGCGCTGTCGGCTCGACCGGCCACCTGGGTCGACACCGTGCGACACAGCTCGATGTACATCGGGTCGGCCACCTTGTAAAAAATCTGGGTGCCCTCGCGGCGGCGCGACAGCATGCCGGCCTGGTACATCAGGCCGAGATGGCGGGACACATTGGCCTGCGCCAGCGCGGTCACCTTGATGATCTCGTTGACACACTTCTCCTGCTGGCACAGCGCGTGCAAGATGCGCAGCCGCGTAGGCTCGCCGAGCACGCTGAAATAGCGCGCCACGGACTCAAAAACCTCGTGCATGTCATCCACCGGTTTGTCTCCAGACTGGTTTGATTTCGATCAAACAACTATATGATTGAATGCCTATATACAGATTAGTGTAAACCCGAATCCTCGCATTTTTCTGACAAGTGGAGCCCCGCACCGAGCTCGAAAGCACGCGCCCGTTCAAAAGCCTCGCCGGCCAAAAAACCCTTACGGGTCACTGACTTATCGGTCCATATGCCGACCAAATCTGATAGGGTTTTTACGGTTTGGAGGGCCAGATCACGGTGCTAGGATCAACCATCTAAATATGCGGAAGTACTGATGCTTTGCGCCAGAAGCCCCTCTGCTACAGTTTTAGATGGTGTTTTTCCCAACCACTCTTCTGGAGGTGACGATGATCAAAACAATGAAATGGCTGGCTGTGGGTGCGCTGAGTGCAGCCGCTTTTGGGGCGCAGGCGGAAGTGAATCAGGTGCGCGTGTGGGCAGCGGCTTGTGCCAACTGCCACGGCACCATGGGCAAAGCCGAGACGGGCAATGAGTCGCTGGCCGGCAAGGACAAGGACGAACTGATCCAGAAGATGATGGACTTCAAGACCGGCCGCAAGCCCGCCACCATCATGCACCAGCTGACCAAGGGCTACTCCGACGAGCAGCTCCAGCAACTGGCCGCCTACTTCGCCAGCCTGAAAAAATAAGGAGCCCAACCATGCAACGTCGTCAATTTGTACAAACGCTGGGCGCCGGTTCGGCGGTCGCCGGTCTGGGTCTGCTGGGTGGCTGTGCCGCCGGGGGCGCCAGTGGCGCGAAGGTCATCGTCGTCGGGGGTGGCTATGGTGGCGCCACCGCCGCCAAATACGTGCGACTGTTCTCGGACTATGGGATCAACGTCACGCTGATCGAGCCGAATCCGGCTTTCGTCTCCTGCCCGATTTCCAACCTGGTGATCCAGGGCAGCAAGACCATCGCCGACATCACCACCCCATACGACAACCTGGAAAAGCGCCATGGCGTGAAAGTCGTGCGCGACATGGTCGCCAGTATCGATGCCGAGAAGCGCATGGTGAAACTCGCCGGCGGCGGCGAACTGCCCTACGACCGCCTGATCCTCTCGCCCGGTATCGACTTCATGTGGGACACCCTGCCTGGCATGGCCAAGCCCGGCGCGCAAGACAAGGTGCTGCACGCCTGGAAAGCCGGCGCCCAGACCGTGGCCCTGCGCAAGCAGCTCGAAGCCATGCCCGACGGTGGCGTGTACGCGCTCTCGATCCCGCTCGCACCGTACCGCTGCCCGCCAGGCCCCTACGAGCGCGCCTGCATGGTCGCCAACTACTTCAAGAAGGCCAAGCCCAAGAGCAAGGTCGTGATCTTCGACGCCAACGACGACATCCAGTCGAAGAAGGGCCTGTTCATGAAGGCCTGGAAGGATCACTACGACGGCATGATCGAGTACCGACCCAAGCACAAGGTAGTCGACGTGGACGCGGCCACCAACACGCTGAAGTTCGAATTCAACGACGACTTCAAGGCCGGTGTCGCCAACGTGGTGCCCAGCATGCGCGCTGGCGCCATCGCCGTCACCGCCGGCCTGGCCACCGCCAACAACCGCTGGTGCGAGGTCGACTTCCTCACCTTCGAATCGAAGGCCAGGAAGAACATCCACGTGCTGGGCGACTCGATCCAGATCGCGCCCGGCATGCCCAAGTCCGGCCACATGGCCAACCAGCACGGCAAGACCTGTGCCGCGGCCGTGGTGGCCCTGCTGGAAGGCAAGGAACCGCTCTCGCTGCCGATCTACGCCAACACCTGCTACAGCTTCGTGACCGACGAAGACGTGGTGCACGTGGCCAGCGTGCACCGGTACGACGCCGAGAAGAAGACCATGCTCACGGTGCCTGGCTCGGGCGGTGTGTCGGTGGCGGCCAGCGAACTCGAAGGCCGCTATGCCCACGCCTGGGCGCGCAACATCTGGGCGGACACCCTCGCCTGATGCCCCACAACGCCCTGGCGCCAAGCCGGGGCGTTTTTTTCGCACTCAAATATCAGCCAGAGGTTATGCAATGAAGGTTGCCAGACTCACCCTTTTCACCCAGGTAGCGGCTGCTGCGGCATTGCTGCTTGGCAGCAGCGCCGCTTGGTCCCAGGCAGACGAAGCCCGTGCCAAGAAGATCGCGGGAGGCTCCTGCTTCCTGTGCCACGGAGCGCAGGGCGAGTCCACCAGCGAGGTGTTCCCGCGTCTGGCCGGGCAACACGCCGAGTACATCGCCAAGCAGCTCACGGCTTTCAAGAGTGGCCAACGCAAGAGCACCGCCATGGTCGAGATGGTGAGCAAGCTCACGCCCGACGAAATGCTGGCGCTGGGCAAGTACTACGAGAAGATGTCGATCCCGCGCGAGGAGCCCAAGGACCCGCAACTCGCCGCCATGGGCCGCTACATCTTCCACAACGGCAACAAGTTCAGCGGCGTACCAGCCTGCGTGAACTGCCACGGTACCAACGCCGAGGGCGCAGCCAACCTGCCCCGACTGGCGACCCAGTTCTCAGGCTACATCCACACCCAGCTGAAATCGTTCAACAAACGCGACCGCACGAACGACAACGCGGTGATGCATGTGGTGGCGGAGAAGATGACGGAGCTGGAGATGGCGGCTGTTGCTGAGTACGTCAGCAGTAAATAAGGCTCCCCCCGCGCCGCGCTTGCAGCGCGTCACCCCCCAGGGGGCGATGCGCGTGGCCCGGCTAAGCCGGTTCCACCGCATCCTGGGTTGAGGTATTTCGCGCCGGAGGGGCTGTCGCTGTTCCCTCGCACTTTTCTCAGGCCACTTTGGCGGCCAGCTCGCCCTTGTCGTAGCGCTTCTGCATCGTCTCCAGGCTGTGCACCTGGGTGATCTTGCTGGCCATGCCGGCGGCACCGAAGGCCTCGTAGCGCGCGGCGCAGATCGCCTGCATCGCCTTGGTGGCTTCCTTGTAGAACTTGCGTGGGTCGAAGTTCTTGCGGTCTTCGGCCAGGTGCTTGCGGATCGCGCCGGTGCTGGCCATGCGCAGGTCGGTGTCGATGTTGACCTTGCGCACGCCGTTCTTGATGCCTTCGACGATCTCTTCCACCGGCACGCCGTAGGTGACGCCCATGTCGCCGCCGTACTGGTTGATGATGGCCAGCCAGTCCTCGGGCACGCTGGAGCTGCCATGCATCACCAGGTGCACGTTGGGAATGCGCTGGTGGATCTCTTTCACGCGGTCGATGCGCAACACCTTGCCGCTGGGCTTGCTGCTGAACTTGTAGGCCCCGTGGCTGGTGCCGATGGCGATGGCCAGCGCGTCCACCTGGGTCTTGCTCACGAAGTCCGCGGCTTCGTCGGGGTCGGTCAGCAGCATGGAGTGGTCCATCTCGCCTTCGGCGCCGTGGCCGTCTTCCTCGCCGGCCTTGCCGGTTTCGAGCGAACCCAGGCAACCGAGTTCACCTTCGACCGACACGCCGCAGGCGTGGGCCAGGTCCACCACCTGCTTGGTGGTGTTGACGTTGTACTCGTAGCTCGACGGCGTCTTGCCGTCGGCCAGCAGGCTGCCGTCCATCATCACCGAGCTGAAGCCCGACTGGATGGAGCGGAAGCAGATGGCGGGCGCGGCGCCGTGGTCCTGGTGCATGCAGACGGGGATGTGTGGGTACATCTCGATCGCGGCGGAAATCAGGTGGCGCAGGAAGGGCTCGCCCGCATACGAGCGCGCACCGGCCGAACCCTGCAGGATGACCGGGCTGTTCACCTTGTCTGCGGCCTGCATGATGGCCTGCACCTGCTCCATGTTGTTGACGTTGAAGGCCGGCAGGCCGTAGTTGTGTTCTGCCGCGTGGTCGAGCAGCTGGCGAAGGGAGATGAGGGCCATGGGGAATGTCCTTGGAAAGATGAGTTGAAGTCGGAAATCAGGGGGTCTCTGCTCTGCGCGCCAACACCTCGAAGGCCGGTAGCGTCTTGCCTTCCAGCACTTCGAGGAAGGCGCCGCCACCGGTGGAGATGTAGCCCACGTCTTTCTCGATGCCGTACTTGGCAATGGCCGCCAGGGTGTCGCCACCACCGGCGATGCTGAAGGCGCTGCTCTCGGCAATCGCGTGTGCGATCACCTTGGTACCGTTCTCGAAGGCGGCGAATTCGAACACGCCCACCGGGCCGTTCCAGACGATGGTGCCGGCCTTCTTGAGTTGTTCGGCCAGCAGCTGCGCGGTCTGCGGGCCGATGTCCAGGATCAGGTCGTCTTCGGCCACGTCGGTGGCGGCTTTCACCGTGGCCACGGCGTCGGGGCTGAAGCTCTTGGCGCAGACCACGTCGGTCGGGATCGGCACGGCCGCACCGCGCGCTTTCATGGCGTCGATCACGGCTTTGGCTTCGCCGATCAGGTCGGGCTCGGCCAGGCTCTTGCCGATCTTCAGACCAGCGGCGAGCATGAAGGTGTTGGCGATGCCGCCGCCGACGATCAGGCCATCCACGTTCTTGGCCAGGGCCTGCAGGATGGTGAGCTTGGTGCTGACCTTGCTGCCGGCAACGATGGCGATCAGCGGGCGCTTCGGGTTGGCGAGAGCCTTGCCGATCGCATCCATCTCGGCGGCGAGCAGCGGGCCGGCG